>ENA-OQCD01000087-OQCD01000087.1-human-gut-metagenome-genome-assembly--contig:-NODE-87-length-21138-cov-4.606301_pt1 | contig 21138 bp, 24 predicted proteins | sample MGYA00242755_ERZ504571 | MGnify/ENA primary metagenome ERZ504571 (study PRJEB26092, sample SAMD00036274) | human gut metagenome | host: Homo sapiens | study: EMG produced TPA metagenomics assembly of...
CCACGTTCGTACCCTCCTGCATCTGTGTCAGGGGGATGGTCACGTTCTTCTGCTGCACACCGCTGCCGGCCGAAAGACCGAGGGTAAAGGCCTGTCCGCCGTTCACGCGGTAGTAGATGTTCTTCTCACCGCTCGTGCCCTTGGCAGTAAAGGGGATGTTCACGTCATTTTTATATCCCCCGTCGGCCAGCCCGTTGCCCGCCGAGTAGGTGGTCTCCAGCTCCATGGCCACCATGGTCACCTTGGCCGTGGCCGTCTTCATCAGCGTGCCGTCCTGGTAAGTTGCCTGCGCTTCCACCTGTACGGTATAGGCAGTGGCATCCTTCAGGTAGGGCGAAGCGTCAAAGGTATAGCTCTGTCCGGCTGTAACGCCCACAAACTCCGCATCCCGGAACTCACTGATGACGGTCGAACCGCGTTCACGATCACGCGGGCTTTCAGGTCGCTGTAGCCGTCCACCGTACCGCCACCGGCAGTGCCCACACCTACGGAGTATTTCACCACAAAGCCGCTGCCCAGTGCCAGATACTGCGAGGCGGGAAGTCCCGCACCGCCGCTGTCCGTCAGGTCGATGTTCACCACCACCTTGTCATCGTCCGTGTACTTGGAAAAGCGCACTTCCTTCGAGCTCTCGCCGCCCTGGTTGTCCTTCTGCTTGACGGTCATCACGTACTGGGTGCCGTCCTCGCTGTCCTGCACATCCACGTCCGTCACCGTACCCACCATTGCATCAAACACCGTTCCGGATGTAGGGGGTTTCGTCTCGCCGCCCACCAGTTCCTCGGTAGGGGTACGGTTTGACAGTTCCTTCTTCAGGAACGCTTCGATGTCATCGCCTGCATAGGCATGATAGGTGCCGTCCGGCTGTTTCTGATTCCATGGTGTTTCAAGATTCATCGGATGCTCGGTCGCGTTGATGATTCCGCTTATTTTCCTTTTTGCCATAATACTGTCCTTTTATAATAATCATTCATTTATCAGTTTTACTGCTACCGTTCCATGCGTCCGATCCGTTCCACGGCTCGTCGCCTTTCCAGTATCCAAGTCCGAAACAGCTGCTTATCGCAGACCACACCAGTCTTGCCCCGGCATAGACTGCCGACAGGGCACGTTTCCCCACATACGCAGCCGTTATTTCCTTACCGCCTATGGTTATCATCGTCAATCCTCCTCATAAATCAGATACAGCGTATTCGCATCCTTGTCCTGCAGCGCCTCGTAAGCTCCCCGCTCATCACCTCATGCCGGTAGGCCAGCAGTCTCAGGCTGCCGCCTGTTCCGGTATATACGGCATCACCCAGCAGGTAGAGCTTGTCCGGCAGGATGGCTGTCCGGTCCGCATTCATGAATATGCCGGCAGGAGGCACACCCGCCACATCCCAGTCCCCGTACAGGTGGAGTCCATGTGGTAGGCGAACTTCCCGGCATCCGCTACATACACTACGCTGCCGCCCGGTTTGGTACTCTTGTCAGGTAAAACGTTGCCTGTTTCCATCCATGAGGAAAAGCGTGCGGTAGCCCCGCCGATGGCTGCTGCCGTAGTCTGTTCCACCTTGGCAGCGGCGTTTTCTGCCTTGGCTGCCGCTTCGTTGGCCTTGGTGGCCGCTTCCGTGGCGGCCTGGGTCTTTTCCTCCAGTCCGGCTACGGCTCCTTCCGCTTTCTTGGCGGCAGCTCGCACGGGCGGCGGCATCGCTCGCAGGCTTCCCTATCAGTTCCAGGGGGACGTTCACCATCTTGCCGTCCTTCTCCCCGGGCAGTGATTTCACACCGCTCAGCGAGGTGACGGTCTCCAAGTCCTCCACGCCGGTAGAACTCTGGAGTACACGGTCCAGCACTTCCTGAACCAGTTCTTCTTGTGTCATTTCTGCCATACTCATTCGTTTTTATCGGTTTCTGACCCGCCCAGGATTTCGTTCAGGGCATCTATCACATTGGGAAGACAATAGCGTTCCACCGCCATGTGTATCATCCCGGTTTCCTCATCGCTGAACTCGGTCTCGCCGGTACTCTCGAAAATCTTGAACGCAAGCCGATGGGCCTTGATGCCACTGACACGCGTATACAGCAAATCGGCTATCTGCTCACGTGCATCGAAAACCTCCCTCGTCTGACGGGTTATTCCGGTGGGAACGCTGAAATTCCTGAAATCTAACTTTTTCATATATATCTGTTTTTTAGGATGAATGATTCAATATCTGGTAACGGAATCCGTCCGCTTTTGTAATAAGTACCGTTACGGAGTCCCCGGATGCCATCTCGTAGTTTTGCAAATCTTCATTGTGGTTATAGATACCTTTTTAGTATGATATTCTTTGAACCGGGTCTGACCCTGAACGTGACAATGGCTGCAAAATCGGTAGGCAAGTAACTCATGCCGAACTTGTATGCCACAGAACTTTCCGACGGCAGCGTAACCTCTACCTTACTGTAGTTGGGTTCATTGTAATACATCAAAATGATATTGTGTTGTGAGAAATCCACCGTGTAGTTTCCACTTCCGAAGGTAAGCAGCTTGGCTTTCGTATTGATAAACGCCGGGGCAAGTAATGCCGCATTGCTGCTGATACCGTAGTTCTTCGTACCGCCGGTAACATCTATAAACAATCCATAGTTCGCTTGGTCGAAGCCGTAATTCCCGTATATATTGGGGGCTGAGTTCACGATACGACCGACAGCGGTAAAAGCTCCTCCTGCAGAAGACGGTATCACATCATCACCGAACATCACATATCCTTTGCTGCCGCCGACACGGAAAAAATCATCATAAATGGCAAGACCGCCACCGCTCCCGTGAGAGTCGGCCACAGAACCGATACGGCCGTTCCCTATCTCAAAGCCGCCGATTTTCCCTTTGCTGCTGTCTATCTCTCCGGTAAACTTACCGTTGGTCGTTTCAATGCTGCCGTCTTCCAGTATCTTGAAGTTGCCGTTGGCCGTTACCAGTCCCTCCAGCTGTATATGGTCGGCTGTCAGCTTGATTTTGCTCACGGTATTTCCGTACTCGTCCTCTTCCTCCACGCTCACCCCGATAAGGGCAATCTTTCCTGTATTGTCCTGCGCATACAGACCGGAACCTTCAGGCTTTATGACAAGCCCGGTCTCTTTCAGCGCATTACCGTCCTTGTCGAAGACCGCCGCTGAAATCTTTACCAGCCGGTCGCTCTGTTCGAACAGTGTACGGTACTTATAGGCCAGTGCGTCCGCCTTGTTGGTGCTGAACACCAGCAGCGAAATGTAAATCACGCCCGTAAACGACAGCTTGAAGTCGCCAGTGCCGTTCCAAAGTCCGTCCAACGTGAACATCTTCTCACCGCCAACGGGCAGGTCCTCTTCATGGCCGAACATGTTGAAGTTCTCAAACCCGGTCTTATCAGCGTTCACAAATTCTATTTTCAACCTTCCGGCTTGATAACCCGGTAGCTGAACGACAGATACACCACGCCGGGCACCCGTTCGCCCTGGCTGTTCGTCTGCCGGTACTCCGGTACCAGCCGGAAGTCCTCCAGTTTCTGCATGATATAGCTGTTCCGGATATAGGCATAAGGCACCTTGCCGTCGGTCCGTATCTCGGCATGGCCGTCCGGCTTCGTACCGTAAGGACCGCCGTTCGCCCAGATCCAGCGTCCGCCCAGGGTGAACAGCGTAGCCTTGCTGCCCGTCTTCCATTTGTCCATGCCGTCGGCAAAACTGCTGTTGTCCAGATAACTCTGTTCTTCGCGTATTTCCTTGCGCAAGCTTTCCACGGCTGAATGGATTTTCCCCTCGGTTATCTCAAACCGCGTCAGGATGTCCTCGCCCGTCATCAACACGAACGTACCCTTCAGCCACACGTTGTCGGCATACAGGCCGTTTCCTTTCGGCTGTTTGTCTGCCGGGAAAGCGCTGCTCCTGATGCCGTCCAGCTTACCCAGCCGGCAACGAAGGCAGCCGTTGAAGTTCTTGGCCTTCACACCGTCCAGAATGTCGATACGGGGCTGTCCGTCCTCCGTGGCCGCAATGGATATAAGGTTCTGCCGGAGCGGGGTTTCGGTGTTGCCCATCAGCACGCACTCATCGCCTGCCTCCGGCTTCACCCCGCCAAACTCGCTTACCGGGACCAGTACACCGCCGGCTATCACCGAAGCCACCTCCACCCAGTATGCTTTTAGTTTCTTACCACCCGTAACCGCACAGCGCATCAGGTCATGGGCCACAAAGCCCGATTCCTGCTCAAACACGATGCGGTAGTTGTCGCCCTGCTTCACCACGTCCTTGATCTTGCCGTTGGCAGCGGACACCACCAGCTGGCCGCACACGCTGCGCACCTTCTCGATCAGCAGTTCCAGCGCCACCAGGCTTTGCCGGGCAGTCACTTTGTCCACCGTCAGGTTTGTCAGTCCGGTCAGCTGGTCAATCCACAGCTGCCAGCCCTCACCGGTCAGCCCGTCCACAAACTCCGTGCTGCGCAGCAGTTCGCGGATCACGGCAGTCAAGTATTCGGCATTGCCCTCACCATCACGATGCCGCAGGCTTGCCGCCAGCAGCCTCGCCAAAGCTCACACCCTTCAGGAAGCGGATGGACTCTTTGGCTGTGTCCGGCTGGTTCTTGCTCAGGAACTCTTTCTGGCTGCGCCGGGCGGAAAACAGGTTGTTGTCCGTGGGCAGCGTCTTGTCCCAGCTTCGTATGATGTCCGGAAGGGCAGCGCCTTCCGTCTTTGATTTCGTATAGCTTTTCAGCGCACCGATGCTGTCCGTCACCTTGTCGAACTTGCCCACCTGCAGCGCATCGCTTATCTCGATGTCCATCTGCCCGGGTTCGTTCACCTTGCGGCTGATCTTGGTGATACGGCTCTGACGGTAGCCTTTTTCCGGGAAATACTTCCGGCTCTCCAGCTTCACCCGTCTGCCCACAAACAGGTCTATGCCGTGCTCCTCGATGTATACCGGGTCTGTCGGGGCTTTGTAGGCGGCAATGTCCAGCCAGTGGTCCCGGTTGTACTCGTCCACCGCAACCGCAAACTCCTCTTCGGCCAGCCGGTAATACTCATCCGGCATCCGGATATTCCACAGGATATAGGTGTCGCCTGCTCGGGGCACCAGCTTGCCGCCCGGCAGCTGGGTGTCGTCATCGTAGGGCCAGATGGTGATCAGTTCGAATTCACGTGCCGCGCTGTCGTAGTTCACCTCAAAGTAGTGGTCATCGCTTTCTCCCAGTCCGGCAAGGTCGCCCGTCTGGAACGACACACGTTTGGTTTCTCCGGCCAGCTCGTACAGGTTAGGGTCAAAGTCCAGTTCCCCGTCCCGGAAATAATAGACGGTGAATTTGTTTCCTTCATCGTCTGCCACCTCCTCGCTGCGAACCGAGCTCACCGTACCGACCCGACGGGGGAAGATGCCGCTGAAAGCATCCTGCTCGTAATGGTCATAGATGCCATATTCCTCCACGCCCTGCTCGATGTACTTCCTGCCGCCGGGAAGCATCAGACGCGGGCTGCCGTATTTCTCCGCATCGATGTTGCGGGTCGAGCCTACCGGGAACAGGCGCGTATAGAATTTGGCCGTGTTGCTCGTATCTCTTTCCAGGGAGGTCAGCCCCTTGCCATAGCCAAGGGTGATTTCTTCCCCGTGTTCGCAGCGGCACACGTTCACAGTCTGCCCTCAACCCACCATTCCACCTTGCCGCCTGCCTTTTCCGCGATGGCTTTCAGCGCTTCGTCGCAGTACATCCCCTCGTAGTCTATCGTGATCAGCTCCGTACCTTCCACCGTACCCGTCTTCCAGTCAGTAATGTGGCCCATGCCGTTATTGATAGCCTTCACCACCATCGCCACATGCTCGCGGGGCGTGGCCGTCAGGGTAAACAGGGGGTTGGTGTCCCCGTCCGTCGTCTCCAGCACCAGGAACCGCTTGATTAGGCTCTCGATACCGTACAGCTTCAGGTTATACTCCCATTCACCATCGCTCACCTGCTTCGGCGTGTAGCGTTCTGTCAGCCAGTACCGTTCGCCCAGATAGTCCGTGTAGTCGTTCACGTCCAGGGGCAGGAAGGCATAATAGCTGAACGACAGGGAAAGCACATTGTCTCCCTGCACTTCCTTGCTTTGCGTCGAGCTGTCGTTCACGGCCACATCCGCACGCTTGGTTCCGGCTTTATCATATATCGTTAGAAGCATATTCTAATAGCGTTTGAATGGTTATATAATCGGTTTCGGTTCCCGGAACTTTACCCGGAACTTTCCGGCATGCACACCTTCCGTCCACAGATAGGTCAGCGGGGTGAACTTCGTACAGTCGGCATACTTCACCCGCAGCTGCAGATCCAGCTGGGGGAAACGGATCTCCAGCCAGCCGTCCTTCCCTTGCTTCAGGAAATTCACAAAGGCAAAGTACTGCTTCATCCAGCCTGCCTGGGTCTTGTTGTAAAGCGCAAAATGCAGCGTCACGTCACGCGCTTCATTCCGTGGGGTCAGCACGGGGCTGTATTTTTCCCCGTGCTCTTCCCGTATGTCCACAGCCGTATCCTTCTTGGCCTTGCTCGGGGTCAGGATGGCCGTCAGGTTCTCCATGCCCCCGCGCCGGTCTTCCACCAGGAACACGCCGTATTCCGTCCAGATGTCCGTGCCGTTCACCAGCACCAGTCCGCTCAGTATATTGCCCATATCACTTCACTTTTAGTCCGTCACGTATCATTTTCTTTATCACTTCCTTCAGTTCGCCCAGGTGTCCGGCGCTCACACCGGTGTTCTCGGCTATCCGGGCCAGATGCCCTTCAGCCGTGTCCATCTTCTCCACCACGCTTTCCAGCCGGTCATCCATGCTGCTCCAGTGCTGCAACCCGCTGGTGAACATGCCCTCCAGCTTCGTCCCCTGGTCCTGCGTCATGGCCGTAAAGCCGCCCGCTTTCGCACTCTGGCTGGTACCGTCGGCTTCGGTCTTGTCGTAGCCCGTGGCTGCCGCCAGGTTGTCACGCAGGGCAAGGGCTTCGTCCACATACTGCATGTACTCTTCAGTCAGCGCGTTCCGTTCCGCCTCGGTCAGTTCGTTGTCCTCCATGGCCTTGCCGAACTTCTCCCACCAGCCTTTCAGTTTTTCGCTGTACATCTCACCGATCTTGTTGCTCAGCATCGCCCGCATGAAGTACTCGGATATATCCTCTGCCGCATCCTTCGCGCCATACTTCATGTTCATCAGGTTGTCGATGAAGCTGCTATACATTCCGTCAAACGAAATGCCCGTCAGCCCTTCATACAGCTGGTCGGTCAGTTCCTCCAGCTTGCCGGCCTGCGCTATATAGTCATCCAGTTTATCGGTCAGCCGTTCACCGTAGCCGCCCTTGCCGGTATTCTGTATCTGCGTCCACATGTCCACATTCGAACGCAGCGCCTTCATCTCCTCCGGGCTCAGGCTCCACAGGTTCCCGTCCCACTGGCGGCCAATCTGTCCGCTCAGTTTGTCTATCTGTGCCTGGTTGAAACCGCCCCAGTAGTAGTTCCAGCTGTGGTGGCTACCGCTGTAGCGTGCCTGTTCCTGCGCTATCTGCAGATAGTTTGCATTCGTCTCTTTTCTGGTATTTGTAAGCATCCCGGTAAGCTTCCACCGATTTTGTCCCCTTGCTTGCCTTGATGGTATCGGTCAGGTCTTCGATGGAAGTCTGCAGTTTCTCGTTCCGGTCTGTAAGACGGTCAATAGCAGCCTGCACTTCCTTGGCGTTTCCGCCGATGCCAAACAGTTTGTTGAAACCTCCGAAAGACACCGTGTTCAGCAGTCCTCCGATACCTTTCACAAGGGAACCGCCTATCTGTTTGAACAGGTCTCCGCTGAGGATATTGTCGAGTATTCCGGTTATCGCATTGAAAATGGTGTCTATCAATGATGAGATAATCGGGCCGATACCGTCTTTCAGCAAATCCAGTATAGAGAGAATGGCCGATATAATCTGCCCGATGACTCCGGCACTTGACAGGGTCTCGGACATCTGACTGATGGCATCACCGACCTTGCCTCCGATATTCAGTTTTGAAAGACCGGTAAGCATGTTCTGGATTCCTTCAAATGATCCCTGCAAGGTTCCGCTTGCAAAACCGTGCAACCCGTCGGATACCATGTTCAACCCGTCAACCGTGTCCTGGGAGGCACTTTTCACCTCCCCGGCAAGCGCCTTCATTTCAGAGGTAGCGTTCAGGTATTCTTCGTCAGCTGAAACGCTGGACGATTGGGCCATTTGAAGGACGATTTTGGTACGTTCTATTTCTGCCTGGTTACCGCTTTCAATAGCCTTGTTGTAATCGGTCTGCGCCGCTTTTAACCGGGCGAATGCCGCTTCCTGCTGCAGTTCCGCATTTTGCACACGTGTGACGGCATCCCCCAAAGCGTGCATCTGCGTTTGCAGCCGGGCAAAATCCAATGTGCCGTTGCCACCGGGGAGCATGCTTTGAATACGTTCAATGGCATCGTAAACAACCTGCTGGTCTGCGGCTCCTGATTTTTTGAACTCATCCGTCTTGACATACTGCTTAAGTTCGCCGAGCAGGTTCTTCATCTGGTCTGCAAGCAGACCGGTCAAATCCCCGAACGCTGCTCCCCAGTCTATCTTCTGGGTAAGGGCTTCCATGTCCACTTTGTGCACAGCCGCATCACGCTGCTTCTCCAAAGTCAGCCTTTCTCCCTGGGACTGTGCCTTGCGGATTTTCTCGGCATATTCTTCAGCGATGGCCAGTTTCTGCTGCTGGAAGGTACCGTATTCCTTCAGATAGTCACGCATGGCTTCCGCCTCTTCCCTGTACACGTCCGTCTCCGCTTTTTTCCGGGACGCGGTGTTTGAGGCACGGGCTTTTTCAAGTGCATCCTGTTGCTCCCGGGTAAGTCCGTTATCTCCGGTGGAAAGACCGGCTTCCTTGTTCTCACGCTTCCAGTCGGCTTCCTGCCGGTTTATCTCTTCTTTCCGGGCGTATAGTCATATTCGATTTGTGCCAGTTTCTTCTCGGTACCGGCTTGCATGCGGTCTATCTCTTCCTTCCGGTTCTCGGCCTGCAGGGCGGCAAGATCCTTCGCCAGCCTGCGCTCTGTGGCCAGCCGTTGCTTGGCTTCCGCTTCCGGATTCTTTCCGGGCTGTTTGGGGTCAATATGCCCGCCGATACCCGACTCCTGTTCCAATTTCAAACGCTCCTTGGTTAAATTCTCCGCTGCTAATATGTATCCGTTATACTCTGTTTTAAGCCGGTCTATTTCTTCCTTTTTTTTCCAACGTCCGTTATTATTCTGTTTATAGGATTGATCCGAAGAAAAGAAACGGTCAACCTTTCCTCCATATCCCCACCAAGTATCAAATTCACTCTCGTCCTTAGCCTCTGCCTCGGCTATTTTCTCATCAACCTCTGACGCTTTTTTACTAAATTCTGTACTTTCGCTTGGAGGAAGAGGGACTGTACATAATCATCACTCTTTTGTATGATGGTATCATACCATTCAGAAAGTGTTTTATAATACCCGAAAGATTCTCCGTATTTACGGTTCAATTCCTCCACCTTGGCCTTTTCCTGTTCCTTGCTGCCGGTGAAGTTCTTTATCTCATCGATGACCGATTTCAGTTCAAAGCGTGTACGCACCATCTGGGCACGGCCGTCCTTCTCTATCTCGGTCATTTCCTTCAGCGAGATGCTGAATTCATCGACGCCTTTTTTTAGCGCTGAACAGGTCTTTCGTCCAATCCCAGATTTCGTCACCGTACATTACCAGCAGCATGATGCCGGTGGTCATGGCCGTCTGCCAGGAAAAAAGTGAGGACAAGACCTGCTTCCATACCGGTGTGCCCTTCTTGCCTGACTTCTGCAGCTCATCGTATTCCTTGCGGGCACGGGCCAGTTCGTCCGTAAAAATCGGCAGGTTGTTGGATATGGCCAGAAAGAACATCTGCGGCCCCATGGCCAAAGAAGGCATTTCACGGGCCATCTGCTGGATGCTGTTATGAAGCCCGTTGAACTGGCGCTGTGCATTGGGCACGTCTGCAGGGGTGACCTGCACGGATTCCGATTCCTCCTGCAGCAGTTTCAGTTTGCCGCGCAATTCCTCAAGCTGCTTCTCCAGTGCATGGATCTGCGCGATATTGGCACTCTGGTCCAGATTGGGGGCAGCCGTCTCCCCGGCAAGGCGCAGCCTTTCCAGTTCAGCCTCCAGCAGTCTGACGGTATTACGCAGTTCCAGCGCCTCACGTTCGGCCTTGTTCATGCCGGGCGTGAGTTTGTCCTTCATCAAAAATTCAACTTCTACAGGTTTGCTCATTCCAGTTTGCTTTGAAAAAATCCTACTATATCGTTCGCTTCATCCTCGGCGCTGTGTTCCGGTCTGGGAGCACCATTTCCGCCGCCTTGCTTTTTCCGCACATACCGCGGCGCGTCGCTCAGCATCATGATCAGCGTCTGGTAATTCACCCCATCAAGGATGTAATCCACGCTCCAGCCGGTCGCCGATGCAATCTGCCACACGAAGCCGAAAGGGCTATGGGAACCCTCATACCGGGTTCTTAACTCCCCTTCCTTGCCTGGCTCAGTCTCGGAGTCATCGGGTTCGCCCGCGCTGTCGAGCTGATAATACGCATAAAATCCTTCGTGCCCATCAGACGCTCGAATGTTCGGAACATGGCCGTCAGATAACGCCACTCCACAAGTTCCGCAGTACCCACGCTGTCACCCCGATGCCCACGTGCCGCGACACGTATCCCCGGCATACCGTATAGGCCAGCAGACGGCTCACAGCCTTACCATGTTCCGCTACAAAGGCCAGTTCCTCGACCTTGTCCTTTGCTTGCCACCCGGGCGCAACGCCCATCTTCAGGTATTCCCTCGCCAGCAGAATCTGACCCCACAGCCTCGGACGCTTCATCGTCACACGCACCTCCACCGGGCGTTTCAGCCACGGAAGCTTCCACCTTTTAAGAGGAACGGACACGCCGCTGTCCAGCAGCGCATCCGCACACTCCATCTCTATCAGTTGTTCCAGCCGGTCAGCCATACGTTAGCCCTCCTCACTTTGGAGCGATGCTGCAGCCGCGGCTTCCGCCGGCGGCAGCTTGTACTGCCCCCACTCGTCCGGTATTGCTTCCGTATCGAACACGCCGTAAGGCTGCGAACCGTCCTCCGGCATCGCCACTTCGAGCGTAACCTCTATCTTGGAGGTTTCTGTAAGGGTCAGCTTGCCTGCAGGATTGGAAAGTAGCGTGGCGTTGGGAATCAGTACGCTCTGTCCGGACACGAGGGAGAGTTCCCATGGTCCCTGCATGACAAGCACCTCCGACGGGGCTGTCCAACGATCGGAGTTTTCTTTTCCAAATCTTCTTTCTTATAATGCAGCTGCCGCCAAGCAGTTTGTGCAGGTTCGAATAGTTCATCTGGATCACATTGAACGTCGGGGCGATGCCGCCGTTACTCTGTGGGATGACCAGCACCGGGGCACCCTGCACCTGTTCGGCCTCGATCTTCGCGGCCTCGGGTTTCTTGCCGCCCAGGTCAAACGAGTTCTTTTCAATATACCCGATTGTGAAATCCTTATACTTTACGGCTCCTATGCCGTACATGAAATTCTTGTTCATCTTTTTTTCAGTTTCATTGTTAATAACATACCGACAAGCAAGCCGGCCAATACACCTGTGATAAACGTCCGCATCCGGTTCGGAGGGCGTTTTTTCTACCGTTTGAACGTCATTTGAAATTTCGCTCTTGGTTTCGCTACGGATACGCGCCAGCTCTTCTTCATACCATAGCACCAGCTGCTGCAGACTGTCACACGAGGCTTCGGCCACGATGTTCCCGCTGTCGTCGCTGCCTACGGTCAGATTCGCCTGTCCGCTCTTGCCACAGTACACGGCACCTTCAGGAAGTTTACGGAGGCTGTCCGCAGGTATAGACAGCTTCACCGAACTCGCCGGTATACCCGCCATCACCAGTCCCGCCCGTCGGCTTCCGCTCGCGCTGTCGGCGCTTGCCGATTCCGTCCGGACTTCCCGGTTCATGCTCTTTCGGTGACTCGCGCAACCTGTCAAGCACAGGGCAATCGTCACGATGAGGACAGTTTCCGGCTGTATCAATAGCTTTTCTAAGACGGGCCATCTCGCGCGTATTGCGGGCCAGTTCTTTCTTTGTTTCACAAAATTCATCTTTTAGAGGTTTTACAATATTTTCCATCAAAATGCGGGTGGCATGTTCGGCGTTATCTATGCGCATGGCCTCTGCACCGGCCTCGGCCTTCATCGCTTCCGCTTTCGCTTTTCTCACAGTAGCCCGCAAGGAGCCAATGGTCGCCACCGTACCAACCAGGCCGCCGCCAAGGATAATGTTCATAAATTCGCTCAAGTCCATACCACCCGGTTTTATTATTGATTAATACCTATTTCTTTCAACCATTCCTGCACATCGAAGCTCGGACAGGCTTTCGCTGCCAGTTCGTTGTGTCCTATAATGCGTACATCAGGGAATTTCCGATGAAAATCCTTCACATACTTCTCCAGTGCCTTTTTCTGGCAGCCAGTGCGGGTGTCTTTCGGGGTCTTACCGTCTTTTTCCACGCCTCCGGCATACACGATGTGACGGCTTACACTGTTATATCCTTTTGGCTCCGTTGGTCACTTCCCAAGGGTCCACCTGTGCATCCTCATTGTTTTTCTACCAGACGTTCCACGCCTCCGTTCAGGTGGAACAGGTCGGTATAGCCAACCTGCTTCCATCCTCTTCCTCCCTGGGCAACCGGAGAAGTATGCCATTTGCGGATGTCCGCCGATGATACCTCACGCCCCTCCGGGGTTGCCGTACAGTGTATTACCAGATATTTCAACTTTGCCATAATCATCATGCTTGATAGCCGCTCATCATTACCACTCCGGCATCCTCTTTCTTGGGCATGCAGATGAAGTAATGGCGGAAGTTAATCAGGTTACGCTGGTTCAACGGGTCATTCTTTGACTCGGAATAATACATCTTGGTAGAACCTGTTGCCTTGAAAACCCTCTGTTTGTAGAAGGCAAATGAACACGGAAATTCACCGGCTTCTGCCGTTGTACCCAATGCCTTCTTCACTCCGGCTGTAGTATAAAGCGGGTTGTTGCCATACTCGTAGATTTCAAAGCCGTAAAGGTTACCTACCTTGCCGCTGTTGCGGTCAATATTGTACTGTTCACGGAATGCCTGGCTGGTCAGCAGCAGGTCATTCACATGGTCGGGGCAAAGCACCAGTCTGCGGCCGTCTGACGGTACGCGCAGGTTGTCAAGGGCACGCTTCATTTCCACAAGGTCATTCACGGTAAGGCGCAGACGGTTTGTAGCCGGATCTTTCTCGCCGGTAGTCTTAAGCACCGGAGTAGTTTCCGTATTTTTGTTCGCACAAAGCGCATGGGCCGCCTTGGTAAACTTCGCATCATTGATACTGTTGGCATGTCCCTCTTTCACACGGGCGGTCTTGTCATAGCTGATGGCATAAAGCTCATCGTCTGTAATCGGCGTAGCCTTGGTCTGGAATTTGTCCAGCTTGATGGCAATATCCTTGTCTTCCAAAGCCTGCACATCAATCGGATAGGTTTTATTGTTTATCAAGACATCCGGATCTACACCAACTTCTACCAGGTGAATCACATCGTTATTCACGATACTGCTTTGGTCGGGGATTCCTGACAGCCAGGTTCCTTCCAGTCCGGCACGGAGCACCTTAACAAGTTCCCCTGTCCAGATTTCCGTATAAACCCCTTCACGGAGTATTGAAGTACTTTGCGGGGCCATTCCCATAAAGGCTGCCACCGCATTCATTCCCACAGCTCCGGCCACCGGAGAGAATCCCAATACCGAAGCACACACGACACCTGTCAGCGTATTGAACAGAAGTGCCGTCAAAAGCATTACAATTTTTCCCATTTTCTTCATTTTAAAGGTTTTCAAATTTCACAGGTCATGCCGTATTCAGCCTTGTACAGGCGCTTGTACTCCTCCGGGTTATGCTCGCGCATTTCAAGCAGCACATCACTCGGGACATCGCTCAGTTTGGCATAGGTGGACGGCTGTGCCTGCTGCTTGCCGCCCTGATAGCTCAATACAGTGGAAATCTTCACCTGTGGTTGCATGGCATCAAGCACATTCTTCAGTTCATCGACACCAACCTTCTTGCCAAGTTCGATAAACTGTATCTTCTTGTCTTCTCCCAGACGCTTTTCCACCACTGCCTTTTCTACAAGACCAGTGATACGGGCCAAAGTCAGCTTCCCGTTTTCTTGCTTCAGGGAATCATTCTCTGCCTTGGCTGCTTTCAGTTCATTTAAGGCTTGATTAACATCAGCCTCCGTTGCCGTTTCCGGCAGCCCCAATTGAAGGGCCAAAAGTTTCAGTTCCATTTCTTCTGTTGTTTTTTGGTTATTGATTAGTGGCAAAGGACAATCACCATCCTTTCCCAATGTGATTTGTTTTCCATCCTTCATCAGTACGATGGCATCATCATTGGAACCTACATCCACCAGTGATACCTCATACAGCTTGCTTTTGGTTATTGTCGGGCTGGTCTGCCCCTGCAGCAAATGTTCGGGCTGGTCACTCAGTTCCAGAATGTCTATTCCGGCACTCACCATTCTCAGACTGCCGAATTCAAACTGTTTCTTGCATCTTTTACTGAGGTCGGTCGCTTCGTCAAACACCAGTTCCCCGGTTACTTCACCATCTCTACCCCGAAGGTCCTTCACATAACCAATCACGTTTCCGCGTTGGTGCATGTACAGCAGTACCGGGTTTCGGCAATACTGCTCCACACTCATGCCCGATGTCAACACACGGCTTCCGTAGCTGTTCAGGCTGTCGTTTGAAATTCTTACACGTTTACTCATTTTCTCATGCCACGCCTTTATGCATTGGCGCTGCAATATTACAGAGCACTTACCGGGAAGCCAAAAAAGTGTGCAATGGTTGCACACTTCTATGAAACCGTTGCACATTATTTTGGCTGCAAGCTGATAAGCGGACAACTTTGCGAATAAATCGGGCAGGTGCAAGGGACTCCGAAGCCTGCCTTTAACCCTATATTCTTTATTATATGACAAAGGCAGAAATCGAAAAGAAAAAAATCTCTTGCACGCTCACTGTTCCTTTCCGGCATGGAACAGACTGAAATTGCGGAGAAAGTGGACGTGTCACGCGTCACCATCTCAAAATGGTGCACGGCTGACGGATGGAAAGAGGCAAGGGCGGCAAAGAACGTCACCGGCCGGAACTGGTGAACAAACTCCTGCTCACCATTGATACACTCATTACTCAAGTCAACGAATCGAACGACCCTGCACTTGTAGCTGGTCTCGGGGACAAACTGGCCAAACTTTCGGCGGTGATTGAAAAGTTAGACAAGAAGGCCAACGTAGTGGATGTCATTGAAGTGTTCATGGCATTCTCCAAATGGATTGAATACCGTTCAACCATCGACCCGGAAGTGACTCCGGAACTGGTCAGGGCAATCAACAAGTACCAGGATCTGTATATCACCGAACAGATGGGCATAAAATAAAACGGCTATGGCAACAGCAGCGGAAAAGAAACAGGCATACGAACAGTGGAAGGAACACTGTAAAAGAGTGCAGTCCATCACGGATACGGCTTTGCTCGCGGGCGAGACACCGGCACAAAAGGACAGGCGTATTCTGCGTCTGCAGGGTAACTATGCCGCGTTCTGTGAATATTACTTCCCCCACTTTCTCACCTTGCGTGACAAAACCACCGGGGAAGTCATACGCACCATCCACAATGCACCGTTCCACAATGCGGCAGCGGCTAAAGTAAAAGGCACACCCAACCTGAAAGCGGTATTCATGTGGCCGCGTGGCCATGCCAAGTCCACACACATGGACATTTTTGTTCCGCTGTGGCTGATGTTCCAGCCCAAACGTCTCATCAACTTCATGGTGGTGGTCGGCAAAAGTGAGGACTCAGCCACACGTCTGCTGGGAGATATTCAGGCAGAACTGGAACATAACCAGCGCATCATTGCCGACTTCGGCAAGCAGCAGGGGAATGCCTCCTGGCAGGATGGGGAGTTCAAGGCGGCCAACGGGGTGAAATTCCTGGCTTGCGGACGCGGACAGTCTCCACGTGGTTTGCGAGACCGGGAAGCACGTCCGGACTACATCGTCATCGATGACTTGGATGACGACGAACTGTGCCGCAATGAGAAACGGGTGCATGACATTACAGACTGGGTGAAAGAAGCCCTTTTTGGTGCACTGGATGTGGGCCGGGGGCGTTTTATCATGGTCGGGAACCTCATTTCTAAAAACTCGGTGCTGGCCAATCTCACCAAGACAAAAGGGGTACATGTATCCGTCATCAAGGCAATAGACAAGAACGGAGAACCGGTATGGCGCGAAAAATGGACGAAAGAAGAGGCGCAGGAATACAGGGATTTCGTAGGCTACCGGGCATGGGAAAAGGAGATGATGCACAACCCCATCGTGGACGGAACTATTTTTCGGGCAGACTGGATTCGTTACAAGAAACTGCCCAGGCTATCCAAGTATGAAATGCTGGTCTGCTATACCGACCCCTCTTTCAAATCGACCACTTCCAACGACTACAAGGCTTGCCGCCTTTGGGGCAAGATTGGGAAGGAACTGCACCTTATAGACTGTTACGTCCGGCAGGATACCGTTTCAGGATGGTACGGTGGCTTTACGACCTCTACGAGCGTACACGTGATACGGCAGCCGTCCAGTTCTTTATGGAAGCGAACTTCATGCAGGATGTCATTCTGGATGAGTTTGAGGCAGAAGGGAATCTGCGTGGATACCAACTGCCCATCATGCCGGACAAACGAAAGAAACCGGACAAGCTCCAGCGCATCGAAGCGGTGTCACCATTATGGGAACGCGGTTTCGTATTCTACAATGAGAAGTTGAAAGAATCGCCGGATATGCAGACCGGAATCGAACAGACCTTGGCACTGGAGCGTGGCAGCCGTATTCACGATGATGCACCGGATGCCGACGAGGGAGCCATCTGGATGCTGCAGCGCAATTCAAGGCAGGAGAGTTTTCAACCGGTGTTCGGTAAAAGGCCGACCGCCAAAAATATATGGTAACATGATACAGCTGATTAAAAGAATGATTTTTGCATGGCGCTATAAACGTGCCGTTGCCCGTGCTTGCAAGTACGCCAAGCTCTACGGAAGAAAGTACTACGTCCTGTATATGGGTGGCAAACTGAAAGTTGTCCCCAAAAAGGAACATCTGTGAACTGATTCACCGCCACCGTTTCCGCAAGGGAACCACTATCCGGGATATAGAAAAAATGGCATTGTTCATCACTAAATGAAAGTAAAGTCATGTTCATTACAGAAGAAGATTACAAAGTTGTCATCGGCGACAACGCATTAAAGGTTATCTCGCAGGTAAGCCCGGAAAACCGTACCAATGCAGAAGCGGAAGCCCGGGAAGAAATTGCCGGTTATCTACGGCCGAAATACGACTGTACGGCCATTTTCTCTGCACAGGATGAACATCGGAACCGCCTCATTGTCATGTACACCTGCGACATTTCACTTTACCACATGAGTGCAGCCATGCCGCAAAAGATGGGAAGCGAGATACGCAAGGAACGGTATGAACGGGCCATCAAGTGGCTTGAAGGCGTACAGGCCGGAAAAATTGTCCCTGATTTGCCTTTGGCTGTCGGAGAAGATGGGCTCCGTCCGGAAATTCATTTGTTTACAGCTGTCAGAAGCAGCTTCATCATAACTGGTAGGATTATGGATATTAAAGACTTTTTCAGCGGTATGTTTTCCAATAAAACCGAAAAACGTACTGCAAACGATACGGCAATTTTAATCTGCCAAGGGGAAAGACATCGAAGCGGGTGCAGAAAATGGTCATCGACCTGCAACGCACCACCGATGCACTCACCCGGAAGGACATCAAGAACTGGCGCGATGCCTGGCAGTATGCCATCAATGTGGACAGTCCCAGCCGCCAGCGCCTGTACGACATCTACCGGGACGCGGAAATAGACCTTCACCTCTCCGGGTGTGTGGAGCAGCGCAGAGGTTTTGTCATGGCACGTTCTTTCAAAATCGTGGATATGAAAGGGGATGAGAACGAGGAAGCGGTTCACTTCTTTGACCAGTCCTGGTTCAAGCAGCTCATGCGCTATGCACTTGATTCAATCTACTGGGGACATTCGCTCATCGAATTGGGCGACCTTTGCACTGACGGCGACGGCTGCATCTGTTATTCGGATGTGAAGCTTATTCCGCGCAAACATGTCATTCCTGAGTATGGGCGTGTCATTACCGACCTCGGGCAGGACTGGACTACAGGTATAGACTACCGCCAGCCTCCTTTTTCCGACTGGCTCATTGAGGCAGGTAGGCCCGACGACCTCGGGCTGTATCTCAAGGCTGCTTCACAGACTATTCCCAAAAAGAACATGCTGGCCTTTTGGGACACCTTCGGGGGAAATATTCGGAATGCCCATGCGTATAGCACGCACCACTTCGCGCGATCAGAAAGAGATTGACCGTCTCGACAAGATGTTGCGTGAAGCCGGAACCGCCCTCTCCATGGTGGCAGGAATGGAAACCGAAATCGAATTTGTGGAAAGCGGCAAGGGGGACGCATTCAATGTCTATGACAAGCGTATCGATCGGGCCAACTCCGAACTGTCAAAGCTTATCATCGGGCAGACGATGACCATCGAGGACGGAAGCAGCCTATCACAGTCGGAAACGCACCTTGAAGTGTTCCAGAACCTCGTGGAAAGCGACTGTGATATGCTTCGGGATATAGTGAACAACCAGCTCATTCCGCGCATGGTGCGCCACGGGTTCCCTGTTAAAGGGCTGCGCTTCGATTGGGACTACTCCATTGACTACACGCCCGAACAGCAGAAAGCTTACGAGGAAATGGTACTGCAACACTACAAGGTAAAGCCTCAGTACTTTGAGGAAAAATACGGTATCCCGTGCGAGGAGAAGGAACCGAAAGAAGAGCCGGACCCGACAGAACCGAAAAAAAAAGAAAGACGGCAAACCGGCTGAAACGCTGTCCCGTTTTTTCGACTGAGCCCCGATGATTATTCGGGGCTGCACCAGCGGTATGCCCACCTGTTGGGCAAACAGAAACTATGCCTCTCCATGGAGGACGAGGCAAAACTCATGCGCGACAAGCTCACGGAACGCTTTGACCGCATGATGAAGGTGCTGTTCCGGCAAGAAGGGGCAAACCTTGAAATAGGTATCCTGGCATCCGAAGAAGCGCAGGATTTTATAGAAGCTCATTCTTCTGTCTTGAACGGTTCATTCCGAAAGGTGGAAATGTCCGAGACCATGCGCAAGCGGCTGGAGCGTTCCAACTATGTATTCTCCGGTTTGAAGACCTTCCATGAACTGAATGAAGCCTTTCCCTCCCTGTTGGATGAAAACGGCAATAGAAAGACGTTCGAACGCTTTTTGAATGATGTCCGGAAGATCGACGAAACATACAATTCAAACTATCTACGGGCTGAATTCACCTTTGTACAGGCTTCGGCTGAAATGGCAGCCAAATGGGAACGGTTCATGCAGGACGGCGACCGCTATTATCTACAGTACCGCACGGCCGGGGATGCAAAGGTACGTCCCACCCATGCAGAAATGGCCGGCATCACACTCCCGGCTTCAGACCCGTTCTGGGCAGAATTCTATCCTCCTAACGGATGGGGCTGCCGCTGTTCCGTGGTCCAGGTACGCAAATCCAAGTATCCGCCTACAGACCACGAAGAGGCCATGGCAAGGGGGAAATCAGCTTTGGAAGTTGACAAAAAGGGAATGTTCCGGTTCAATGCAGGCATGGAACAAAAGACGATGCCCGACTATAATCCATACACCATCAAGCGCTGTAAGGATTGCGATATGAACAACGGAAATATGAAACTGGTCTTCGTTCCGGAAAATGAATTGTGCGCCGCATGCAAACTGGTAAGAACATTGGCCAATGCAGATGCCAAACAGATAAAGAAGCAAGCCAAGCCATTGCAGGGAACAGTTATCACGAATAATGAATTCCCATTCCCCGGTAAACATATCAAAAACGCACGCTTCAAGAATGGACCAACCAGCCATACAAGTTCTACCATGAAAAAGAACCTCATGCTTCTGGATATAAAGAATGTATTTGCCAAAGCCAAATACCTGGGAACAGCAGATAACCACAAAGGTATTCCACACCTCATACAATCGCACATTTTCGAGATAGAAGTAAGAGGTGAAAAAGCACTGATAATAGTTCGGGAATACGACTGGCACGAATACACGCTGCACAGTCTTTCAGAAGGAGGTGAATTATACAAACATATAAAAAAGAAAGAATAGCGAAAAGACGCAAGCTCCGGGAACTACAATCCCTTCTGAACATCTAACGCTATTCCTCACTGCAAATATACAAAACAATTTTTAAAAACAACCCGTTATGAACAAAATTATCGAATTTCTCAAACAAAGCAACCGCTACAAACACCTTATTGGCGGTTTGTTGGTAGGCATTTTGGCCTTCACCCCGTGGACAGCGCTCTATGCTGCAGCTGTCGCAGCCTCCTGTCTGGAACTGAAAGACAAACTGAAAGGCGGACTTTGGGACTGGATAGACTGGTCTCTTACCGTCATAGGCGGCATATTGTCGGCCCTATTTTGGTGGATAGTGTAATGCTTTAGCTCATTTTGCCTGTTAAATCAGTAACTTTGTACCCGGTGGAGCTTCCCGATAGTCCGTGTGGTCTATCGCGGGTACAACAATGCGAACGCGAATGGCGGTGTGTCGAATGCGAATGCGAATAACGATGCTTCGAATACGAATGCGAATATCGGCTCGCGTCTGGAAATCTAATTAATCGGCGTACAGCACCGGGGACGTGTCCCCGAAGCGGTGCGAGGGAAGCAAGCCACAGCAACAGCACCCATTAGGGTGGAAAGCTGAAAAATCACGCGTCGGGTGGAGTTTGGTAGGCTGTTATCAGTTCGAAGAAGTCAGATCCGGGGAAAGGAAGGCCCTTATCTTTCATGTTTATTAACCAATAGCTTATGCGCAGGGAAGGATATATTATCGAGGAAATCATCGAATACTCCAATATGTCGGAGGCATTCGATTCGGTACTTCGCGGAACCGATCGTAAGAGGTCAAGGCAG
>ENA-OQCD01000088-OQCD01000088.1-human-gut-metagenome-genome-assembly--contig:-NODE-88-length-21124-cov-2.354670_pt1 | contig 21124 bp, 32 predicted proteins | sample MGYA00242755_ERZ504571 | MGnify/ENA primary metagenome ERZ504571 (study PRJEB26092, sample SAMD00036274) | human gut metagenome | host: Homo sapiens | study: EMG produced TPA metagenomics assembly of...
TATGTATGACAGCAGTTTCCTTCCCGGAAACTGCTATGGAAGAAACAGAGGTGTGTAGTATGACATTAAAAAGATATCGCAGACCTGGCCGGTGTCAGTATGATGACCGTCTCCAATGTGATCAACGGCAAAACCAGCCGCGTTTCCCAGAAAACCAGAGACAAGGTCAATGCGATCATAGAAGAATACGGATATGTTCCCAACCTGAATGCCCGGAGCTTATCCAATAAAAAATCCCATATCATCGGCATCATCATTTCCCTCGATGAAAAAGATGTGCTCCTGGGAACCAACTATTTTGAGAATCCTTATGTCAGCACCATGATCGGTGCTATCGAAAAAGAACTGCAGAAGAATGAATATTTCACCATGATCCGCTCTGTATCAAAAAATGCGGATATCATTTCCCTTCTGAAGAACTGGAATGTAGACGGAATCATCATTCTTTATCCTGCCGCCGGCGAATACATGGCAAAGCTGATGGATTCCGCCACCTGCCCCATCGCCACCTTTGACTGCGAGCTGGAGCATCCCAATCTCATCAATATTACCTCCAATGATGAAAAAGGCATGTATCTTTCCACAAAATATATGATCAATCACGGTCATTCCGCCATTGCCTTTGTGGCCGATTACAAAATCAGCCACGTTCTTGCCAACCGTTTCAATGGCTATAAACGGGCGCTGGAGGAGAACCATATTACTTTTAACCCGGATTACGTTTATGAGTACTCTCCTTCCTATGAGGGCGGTATCCAGGCCGGCCGTGAGATCGCATCCAACAGCTCTCCAGTTACCGCAGCGGTAACTACAGCGGATATCTGTGCCATCGGAATTATGGAGGGTGCACGCCTGGGCGGTTACCGCATTCCTGTGGATCTCTCTGTGATCGGATATGATAACCTGGCACTGTGCCAGTACACCCTTCCCAAGCTGACCTCCGTCTCACAGAACATCCCCCGGAAGGCACTACTTGCCACCAGTCTTCTCCTGGAAAAGATCCGCACCGGCTCTGTCAGCTCCTCCTGCCAGTCAGCCCTGGATGTTGAGATCGTGGACCGGCAGTCGGTGATCTCGTTGTATTAAGAGTCAAAAATCCCCCTGGGAATGTCTTTTGGCGGACATTTTCCAGAGGGATTTTATTATGAACGATTTTTTCAATTTTTCAGATGGTCGTTCGCATTACGCTTCGCTTTTATTTCTTTTCGAACCCCTTGGCAACCTCTTTCAGAAGTTCGCGGATCTTCAGATGCTGCGGACATGCCTTCTCGCATTTTCCACACTCCACACAGTCGGATGCTTTTCCGTGGTCTACGGTATGCACGTTGTTGTAGTAATAATCTGCATTCCAGTCATGATAGATCTGTTTGGTGTTCATGCAGGCAAAGAGATCCGGGATGGAGATGTGTTTCGGGCAGCCGTCGATGCAGTATCTGCAGGCTGTACATGGAATCAGGTTTTTGCTGTGGATGATATCGCAGACTTTCTTTACTGCTGCATGCTCTTCCTCTGTCAGCGGTTTGAAGTCTTTCATGAAGCTTAAGTTATCCTTCATCTGCTCCAGGGTACTCATACCGGAAAGAACCATCTCAATTCCCTCGAATCCGGCCGCAAAACGGATGGCATAGCTTGCAGGACTTCCGCCGTGAAGATCCTCAAGAACTTTTTTTTTTGCCTCCTCAGGAAGGTTTACAAGGCTTCCGCCTTTTACAGGCTCCATAACAAGCACCGGCTTGTTGTGCTTACGACAGACTTAGTAGCATTTTTTTACTCTGTACTGCCGGGTCCTCATAATCCAGATAGTTAAACTGGATCTGAACCACTTCGATCTGCGGATACTCGGTAAGGATCGCATCCAGAACTTCTGCTCTGTCGTGGAAGGAAATTCCCACATGTTTTATTTTTCCTTCTTCTTTCAGTGCAAAAGCAGTCTCGTATGCATGGCGCTCTTTAAAGTATTTAAAGATCTCCGCACTCTGTGCATGCATCAGATAATAATCAAAATACTCTACTCCACAGGCTTCCAGCTGCTGCTCAAAAAGCGGACGGATATCTTCCTCTTTCTTGAAATAGAAATTTGTCAGTTTATTGGTAAGAATAAACTCATCTCTTTTATGTCTGTCAGCGAGGCATGTCTTAATAGCTTTCTCACTTTTTCCCTCAAGATAACCATGAGCAGTATCAAAGTAGTTAAACCCATTCTCCAGAAAATAATCTACCATCTGTTTGGTCTGCTCGATATCCACTTCATCACCATTCATTGGAAGTCTCATGTAACCAAAAACAAAAATGTTTTTTTGCTCCATCCAGCATTGTTGTATCCTCCTTTTTTGATCTTACATTTTCCGGATAAAAAATTTCTCCGTCGCCCGGTATTTTACACGTTATAACATAATATCAGCGGCAGAAAATCTCCAGCCGCCGATATCCGTATCTATAGTATAAAGTATGAAGTTGACTTTAGGTCAAGTATTTTCAGAAAATCTCGCGTGTATTTCCAATTCCAATAAAAAGTCCCGGAACTGCTGCTGTTTCTGATCTGTTGTTTATATCAGAAATGCTGTTGCAGTTTCGGGATTTTCGGTTTGTTATGTCTTTAAACGCAAATAATATCCGGCTTTTTTAACCGTTATATCTTGTAAAACCAAGGCTTTTCAGAGTAAGATTTACGTTTGACTGTAAAATTTTATTTACTGCATCAAATGTAATACTTGTGAATGTATTCGCCATACTCTGTCTGTCATCGCTTCCTGGTTTATTGGTTCTGGTATTATAAAATTTCAGATTAGAACCATTCCAGGTTGTTGCATCTAATGTTGAAACATATTTATTATTAAATTCCTCACAATAAACCTTTATCTGATCGATTTTTGTTCCTGTTATGTAAATATTTACTTTAGCAATATTATTTATATGACTGATATGAAGTTTAGAATCTGAGCTGGAATAAGTAATCGTTGTGGTAAATTTTGAACTGCTGGTACCAGAAACATAAGTAAGCTTACCACCATTACTCTTAACCGCATTGATCAGCTTCGCATAATTATTCTTAACTGTGGCACTTGCCTCATAAACCGGTTTCTCTTTTACCTTAACTGTGCAGGTGAAGGTACGTCCGCCAAGTTTGGCTGTGATCTTAGCTGTTCCCACTTTCTTTCCGCTAACTTTACCTGTGCTGCTGACTGTAGCAACCTTGGTATTGCTGGAACTCCACTTAGGAGAAATCTTAGCTCCTGTAACCTTCAGTGTGTAAGAAGAACCTGCAAAAACAGATAATGTGCTCTTGCTCAGCTTCAGTGTGCTGATTCCGGCAACAGCGGAAAGACCTGTTTTGTTGTAGCTGCTCATGGTCTTCTTGTTCTTTGTGTAAGCTCTTACTGTGTAAGTATATTTATTTCCTACGCTGACCTTCGTATCGGAATAGGAAACCTTGCTGGCTCCTGCAATATCTTTCAGGTTTACCCATCTACCGCTGTTTGTCTTTCTCATAACACGGTAACCTGCCGCGCCTTTTACAGCACTCCATTTCACAGCTACGGTGCTCTTTCCTACAGCTTTAACGGATACCATCTTCGGTGTTCCGATGGTTGCCGCCTGTACCTCTGTTACAAATCCTGTTCCCGGGATTGCTGCCGGTGCTGCGGTAATGATCATCATTCCTGTCATAATACCGCATAATGCTTTTTTTAAATTTCGCATACGTTTGTTCCTCCCATTTCTTTTCCGTACTTCTGTCAGATACAGCGAAAAATATGACAATTATCTCCCTGTTATGATCCGGAAAACATCTGCCTGACTGTGTCCTGACTGTTACAGTAACTTTATCATATTTATCCATATTTATCAACAATAACAGCCAGTAAAAATCCCTTCAACTCTGTCTTACAGCCCATCCCTGTACACACTGTTGATCGTACCTGGGCATGTTCCAGCTCTTTCTTCTGGATGATTGCCTCCCGGTCGCTTAAGATCGCCAGCATTTCATCGATCACATCATCCACTCTTGGACTTGTCACCCGGTATAAATATCCCAGCATCCGGGTGGCTGTGTAATCAGTATTCATATGTTTATAGGCGATCTCCCGGCATAACTCATCGGGATAGCCTTTATCCTGAAGCGCTCTGTAAAGCTCATCTGTTCTTGTATCTGCCATATATGCCTGTCATTCCTCTCTTATTTTTTATCATTCCTTTTTGATCATCCACTCACTGATCCTTACCGGCTTTTTTTCATTGCCCGGATTCCCCCAGACTCACGATTCCAAAGACATCCGCCGATGAGGATCCATACCGGCCACATGGGGGCCGGGCTTAAATTCCCGCTTATTCCGGCATACAGACAGACCGCAACCCCTGTAAGCTTCAACATGGACATCATTTTTATTCCGATCTCGTACAGCTGTTCTTTATTTTCCTCTGTTACTTCCACCGGAAAATTGCACCAGCCTGTGGAATGTTTTCACAGAACATCATAAGTCCCAGGATCAGAAGTGCCAGGATCGGTTCAAAAAATAAAAAAGCCCCTCTTTCCATACCGGTTCGGTACCCCATGGAGGTCAAAATGGATCGGTACTCTCTCCGGAAGGCTGCTCCAGACAGCCTGCAGATATATGACATATGCAAAGATCATCAGGAAACAGATCACACTGGTAATGGTCCTCAGCTTTTTTGCAGACATTCGACACACTCCTTTCATCGCAGGATAAATCCATCATTCTCTTTCCTGTATTTTACACACAAATCATCAGTTTGTAAAAGTATTTTGCCAAAAATCCCCTCACAGAGCGCTATCTGTGAGCACTAACAATTGCACACAAAATTTATATATGATAAAATGGACATGTTGTCTAAAACATATTTTAAGAAAGGGAAAGGAATATGTTAGAAAAACTTTTCAAGCTGTCCGCAAACAAAACGGACGCCAAAACAGAGGTTCTGGCAGGTATCACCACCTTCATGACAATGGCGTATATCCTGGCAGTTAACCCGAACATCCTGTCTGCGACCGGCATGGATTCCGGAGCTGTATTCACAGCTACCGCACTGGCAGCCTTCCTTGGAACGCTGCTGATGGCGATCTTCGCCAACTACCCGTTCGCACTGGCACCAGGAATGGGACTGAACGCATACTTTCCTACATCTGTTGTTATCGGCATGGGATGACAGCTGGCAGTATGCACTGACTGCAGTTTTTGCAGAAGGTATCGTATTTATCATTCTCTCACTTACCAATGTACGTGAAGCGATCTTCAATGCGATCCCTCTGAATCTGAAATCCGCAGTCAGCGTTGGTATCGGTCTTTTCATCGCATTTGTCGGATTACAGAACGCCAACATCGTAATCGGCGGTTCCACACTGCTGCAGCTTTTTTCCGTTGACGGATATAACGCAGCCAAGGGCGTGGAGGCTTCCTTCAACAACGTTGGAATCACAGTTATCCTGGCTCTGATCGGTATCATCGTAACAGGAATCCTTGTTGTTAAGAATGTAAAGGGAAATATCCTCTGGGGTATCCTGATCACATGGGGACTTGGAATTATCTGTCAGTTCGCCGGACTTTATGTTCCGAATCCGGAGATTGGTTTCTACAACCTGCTTCCGGATTTCAGCAACGGACTTTCCATCCCGAGTCTTTCTCCGATCTTTGCAAAACTGCAGTTTGACGGAGTTTTCTCACTGGATTTCCTTGTTATCCTGTTTGCGTTTTTATTTGTAGATCTTTTTGATACTCTTGGAACTCTTGTTGGTGTATCTTCCAAAGCCGGCATGCTAGACGAAGAAGGCAAGCTCCCGAATATCAAGGGCGCTCTTCTTGCAGATGCAGTTGCCACAACTGCCGGTGCTGTTCTTGGTACATCCACAACTACAACTTTCGTAGAAAGTGCTTCCGGTGTATCTGAAGGCGGAAGAACCGGACTTACCGCAGTGACAACCGCTATTTTATTCGGTCTGTCCCTGTTCCCTGTCCCCGATCTTCCTGGCAATCCCGTCCTTTGCCACAGCTCCGGCACTGATCATCGTTGGTCTGTACATGCTCAGCAACGTCATCAGCATTGACTTCAGCGACATGTCCGAAGCGATCCCATGTTATGTATGTATCATCGCAATGCCGTTCTTCTACAGCATTTCCGAAGGTATCTCCATGGAGTTATCACATACGTAGCAATCAACCTGATCACAGGTAAGGCAAAAGAAAAGAAGATCAGCGCTCTGATGTATGTACTTGCAGTGCTGTTTATCCTGAAATATATTTTCCTGTAAAATATGGCAAAAAAATTCCCGGGCGTTTGTCCCGGGAGTTTTTTTTTTATTTCAGCAAATTATTTATTTCATTCGGTCTTGATACCGCATATCGACACATTTATAAACCTGGTGATAAACGCTTTCGGGTCTTCCTGGTTTATGAATTTCATCAGCTTCTGATATTCACCTTTATCTACGATGGTGATGATCTCATGGCGTTTTTTCCATATTGTAGGCACCGATGGCTTCGTAGATCGTTGCACCGCTGTGCAGATCATGAATGATAAACTGGCGCAGTTTCTCTTCTTTCTTTGTGATGATACAGACACGCCGCTTGATGTTATGGTCAAAAATAAAATGATCCAGAACGATCCCGTTAAAATACGTTCCCAGAATACTCAAAACTACTGTCTTTTTATCATAGACAAGTGCTGCGGAAAGTGCCACACACATGCCGGAAAGAGACATGGCTTTTCCCAGCTCCATGTGAAGATATTTGTTCATGATCTTCGCCACGATATCCAGTCCGCCAGAAGAAGCATTCCTGTTAAAAAGAATGCTTAAACCCACGCTGACCACCAGGATATAGCACAGAACATCCAGTTCCTGACTGTCTGTCATGGACCCGAAATTTGGAAAAATGATCTCAAAAAGTCCCAGAAACAGCGGAAGCATCACACTGGTATAAACCGTCTTAACTCCAAACTCTCTTCCACAGGTAAAAAATCCAATAATCAACAACACCACATTCAGAATCATGGTAATCGCCGACAGCTGCAGCGGCACAAAGTTGGAAAGCACGATTCCAAGACCGGAAATACTGCTGACTGATGTATGGCTTGGTACCAGGAAAAAATATACCGCCGCTGCGATGATCGCCACTGCCACGGTCAGGATCACCGTTTCTTTGATAATATCTATATAATTCAGTTTCTTTTTCATGGCATCAGATACTCTTCCCACTCTTTTTCTTTGACACCGACCAGAATTTTATCCTCTGCTACAAGAATCGGACGTTTCACAAGCATTCCGTCTGTTGCAAGAAGTGCAAGCTGTTCCTCTTCGCTCATCTCCGGAAGTTTTATCTTTCAGTTTTCATCTCTTTATAAATATTTTCCGCTGGTATTAAAAAAACGCTTCAGCGGAAGGCCGCTTTTTTCCCACCAGGTTTTCAGTTCCTCCGCTGTTGGATTGTCCGTTTTAATATCACGCAGCGTATATTCTGCGCCACTCTCGTCCAGCCATTTCTGAGCTTTTTTGCAGGTACTGCATTTTGGATAGCATACAAATAACATGTTGTGTCCCCCTGTTCTTCGGCAGTAAATATGGAAATCACTACTGTCTGTTTTTTACTTACAGCATGGAATATGGAATTTTTATGGAACTTTTCCCAGTGCTGTCTGAGGTTTATTTTTAACATAGATGTTGATGTTTTTCTATCCTGTTATTCCGCCCAGATCAGCTTCGATTCCTGCTTCATCTCATCCACAATTTTCTCCGCTGCATCCAGATCCCCTTTTGCTTCCAGCTCTGTTAATTCCAGGCTCTTCTTTTGGGCTTCCTCGCTCATATAATAAACTTCTTTTACCGTCTCCGGGGTGCTGTCATCCTCCGGTGATAGCTCCTCTGTCTTTTTTGGAAAAATCCTGAAGCAGCATGTCATCACCTTTCAGTTCCAGAGTTCCTGCATATGGAGCATCAATGGTGTAGACAAACTCTGTTTTTCCATCTTCTGTGTATTGTACTTTCATTCGGTTGATGAGATTATTGGAAGAATACAGGCAGTTGTCTTTTACGTACATTCCGCTGTCTTCCAGAGTCATGTATTTTTCATTGAAATACCAGTGGTTATACCTAGCTGCCGCAACGATGAGTGTCAGGATAACTGCCACGGTTGCTGTCAGAACTCTGCGTACCAGAAGTTTTTTTCGAATTTTTTTTCAGTGCGGCAACGCTTCCGGCATTTGCATTACTTTCAGTATTTTCCGTCCTGCCGGCTCCATATCCTGCTGTGGAGGCTGCAGATGATTTTATCCGAGCCTGCTCTTTTCCCTGCTCCTCTTTCATGATCTCCAACATTTTTCTGCATTCCTGACAGGTACCCATATGTTCTTCCACCAGCGCCTTGCTGTCTTCGCTTAAGATCCCATCTATATAAGACGGCATCAGATCCTGTATTACATCACATGTGATCTTCATGTTCCAGCTCCTCTCTGATCTTTACTCTTGCACGATAATAAGTCACCCGCGCCCAGTTTTCACTTTTTCCAAAAAGCATTCCGATCTCACGGAAGTTCAGCTCTCCGAATGTCCGCAGGGAAAAAACTTCTTTATACGGTTCCGAAAGGCCATGCAACACTTTGTGGATCTCCATAGCCTGACTCCGCTGTGCCAGCTTTTCCTCAAAAATTTCTCCGCCATGGCTTTCTGCTGTTTCCGGCTGCTCCTCTCCGGGAAGCTGCTTTTTCTGCTTTTTCAGATGATCGTACAACGTATTCTTTGCAATCTGGCAAAGCCACACCCGCACATCACAGTCACCACGGAACTGATCTGCTTTTTTCAGTGCCTTAAAAAATGTCTCCTGGGTCACTTCCTCAGCCAGTGATCCATCCTGTGAGACAGAACGGATATACCGATATACAATGTCAAAATATGTCCGGTAAAGTTCCTCAATATTCATCGGTTCTTTTCTTTTCCTCCCTTCTCACTTATAAGACGCACTGATCTCAAAAACGTTACAGAAAATCTTTTCAAAAATTTCGTCCGATATTTTTTATTCCGGCGTTTCTTTTAGCACAAACGAAAATGCCCGGTATAAAAAATACCGGGCACAGCATTATCAGAATTTTCTTCTGACCTCCTCTTACACTCTGCTGCATACCTTCACATCGTTCCATGCTTTTCATAATATTTCTTTTTTTTCCGCATACATAAGATCATCTGCTCTTCTCAGCATTGTCTCAAGCTCCGAAGAGCTTTCCTCCCAGACAACGCCAACAGAAACACTGATCCTTTTGGCAGCAATGCTGTCACAGATATCCCGGATCTTACTCCGAAAAATCTTCTCATCCATGTCAAAACAGATAAGTACAAATTCATCGCCACCTACCCGGTAAGCATTTTCCGGCAGAATCGCAAGCATAGAACGCGCTGTATTTATGATCAGCCTGTCTCCGGCCTCATGTCCGTAAAGATCATTCACCCGTTTCAGACCATTGATATCAATATATGCTACTCCTGTTTTTATCACTGTTTTTGCCTGCATGCCTTCCAAAACCTGAATATACCTGTTCCTGTTATACAAGGTCGTCAGCATATCACGGTAGCTCATGTACTGCAGACACGCCTTACGCTCCTTGGCTTTCAGGCTGTCCGTTAAAAAGTACTGTATGGATGACAGCAGCGTATGATCCTCATAATGCAGTCTCGGATTATCTACCCCGAGAAATCCTATGATCTTTCCGTCACTGTTTAAAGGAACGGCCAGCAGCCTGGTAATATCCTGCATCTTCAGAGTCTCATAATACGGCTGCCCCTGCTCCTCTTCAATATCCGGAATATAATACAGGCCATTTTTCCGAAAGCTGTCCATCCAGATATCCAGCATTTCCATGGGAACCTCCTGAAGATTATCCTTCTCAGCAGTCACTCCGTTCATGGCATACTCATAGGTATTTGTACAGACATTCCTCTTTTCATCGATCTGAACAATATAACTGCGATCTCCGTCAAAATACCCGCTGATAATACGCAGCAGATTGGAAATCGCCGCATCTTCATCTTCTCCTGATATCAGCTCCGCAATACATTTATTCAGTATCGTTGCGATCTCAAGTCTTTCCTTTATCTTGCCCTCTCTGCTTATCAGCTGATACATTTCCTGATTCAGCTCCGTCATCGTCACGATAAACATAATGATCATGGAAATACCAACAGAAAACTCAATCAGCGACATTCCATACCAGAATGCCTGCACAGCTGCCGCCACTGCCAGAAGTACAATGCATGACAGCATAGAGAACAGGAGCTTCCGGCTGACTTTCTTTCTGTATTGGAGCAGAAGTGTAAGGTCAATGAACATACCTGCTGCCGGAAGAAGGATTGACATAATATATAACGGTGCCCGATGGTAATAATTATCCCCATCTATGTAATAATACCAGTGAGTAAACTGTGAGAGCACCACAAAAGCAGCCTCCACGGCAGCAATAACATATCCGGCTTTTACTCTTTTTAATGTTCTCCGCTCTTTTTTCGAAAACAGATAAACACACACATAAATATGAAAACACACCAGGACTACGTCACTTAAAAGAAATACGAGAAAACTCGAAATACGGACCATCACACTGCCCGGAACTCCGGGATATCCGCTGAAAATATGCCCCAGGGCATCCATCAGCAATAACAGGGAAGCAAAACTCTCCATCAGGACAAGATACCGCCGCTTTTCCCTGTTATAATTACTGCTCAGAAATATACATAATGCTGCTATGGCGCAAAATGCACATCCCCATATAAGTATTGCCACCTGCAGTACTTTTTCATCCGGCATAAAAAACACTCCTCACATTCGTCACTTACAATAAGTATTACACTTTACCGTGTAAAAGTCAACCTTCCCAAAAAATCCCGGAGTACATTGTCATACTCCAGGATTTTGTCGTCAACCGGATAAAAGCAACCGCATTCGCTACATAATTCTACACCAGATAACGCTTCGCAGTTGATTCAGTTAAAGCTCTTCCCCGCAGGATTCAATCACTTTTTTTGTACCAGTAAAAAGAATCTTTGCGGATTCTGGAAAAGTCTCCGGTCCCGTCATCATTTTTATTTACATAGATAAGCCCATAACGCTTCTTGAATTCTCCAGTGGAGGCACTGACAAGATCTGTACAGCCCCAGCAGGTGTAGCCGATCAGATCTACTCCGTCATGGATTGCTTCCTTCATCTGCTCTATATGGCGGCGCATATATTCAATACGGTAATCATCGTGAATCTTTCCATCCTCTGTCAGCTGATCCACCGCCCCAAGACCATTTTCCACGATCATGATCGGAATCTGATAGCGGTCATAGATCTGGTTCAGAACATAGCGAAGACCAGTTGCATCGATCTGCCAGCCCCAGTCGGAAGCTTTCAGATATGGATTTTTCAGATTGTCACTTCCATTTCCGGCCGTTTTCTCTCCGTCCTTTGTCACGCTGACACAGCTACTGGAATAATAGCTGATAGTGAAAAAGTCCACCGTACCCTTATTGAGGATCTCTTTATCCTCCTGAAGAACCTCCAGCTGGATTCCGTGCTCCTCAAAGTATCTCGCTGCAAATCCCGGATAATATCCTCTTACATGAACATCACCGGCAATGGAATTGTGGATCTGCCCAAACTGCTGTGCATATAAGATATCATCCGGATGGCAGGTATATGGATAACCATTGTGATAAGCAAGCATACAGCCAAGCATAAACTCCGGATCGATCTCATGAGCCATGGAAACTGCAAGTGCACTTGCTACCAGCTGGTGATGCATTGCCTGATAACGGCTCTGCTCACATACATCCTTCGGGTCCAGCATTCCTGCACAGAATACCGCACCAAAGTCCTGCGTCAGCATATTGATCTCATTAAAAGTCAGCCAGTATTTTACCTTACCTTTATATCTCTCAAATAAAACCTTTGCAAATCGAAGATAGAAATCGATCATCTTACGATTTTTCCATCCGCCATACTCCAGAGAAAGATGAAGGGGATTCTCATAATGAGAGATCGTTATCAGCGGCTCAATGTTATATTTTCTCAGTTCGTCGATCACATTGTCGTAGAACTTAAGGCCTTCCTCATTTGGAGTTTCCTCATCCCCATTTGGGAACACTCTGGACCAAGAAATAGAAAAACGATATACCTTAAATCCCATCTCTGCAAAAAGAGCAATATCCTCTTTCCAGTGATGATAAAAATCAGTCGCCTGGTGATTGGGATAAAATTCTTCCGGTAACGGTGCCGGCGGTGTAAGACGACGTTCCTTATCCACACTTCCTCCTGTCAGGATATCTGCAATGGACGGGCCTCTGCCATCCTCATCCCAACCGCCTTCATACTGGTTTGCAGCGGTTGCTCCGCCCCAGAGAAAGTTTTCCGGCATACGGTTATAATTTTTCATATTTTAGTTTTCTCCTTTTTACAAACATCAGGCGGATCTGTTATCTCCGCCTGATGTTTCGTTGTTATTCTTATACAATAGTCAGGAATTTATCTCCTGCATTTACAGCTGCATCTTCTTTTTCCATGCATACTGCTTTGATATAATCAGAAATATTGGTCACAACAACCGGTGTGATCAGATCATATCCTTCTTTCTTAATGGCATCCATATCGAATTCCACAAGAAGCTTTCCTTTTTTTACCTTATCTCCATCAGAAACATGGGATTTAAAATAATTTACCATTTAAATTTACAGTATCAAGTCCGATGTGGATCAGAATTTCTGCTCCACTTTCTGTCACAAACATGATTCCATGTTTGCTGTCCATGATATTTGCCACCGTGCCATCTGCCGGTGCATAAACCTTTCCTTCTGATGGAACGATTGCTGCTCCGTCACCTAAAACCTTATCAGCAAAAGTTTTATCCGGAACATCGGAAAGTGCTTTTACAGTTCCTGCTACCGGTGCACAAAGCTCGATCTTCTCTACAAGCGGAGCGTTCTGCTGTGCCGGCTGTTTTTTCTGTATCTGTGTTCTGTACTTCATCCTCTGTCTCAGCCTTTACATCCTCAAATCCGAAGATAAGCGTAAGAACAAAAGCAGCTACAAAAGATACCACGATCATAATGATTCCATAAAGCAGATTGCTTAATCCCTTCTCACTGATAAACGCCGGGATCGCCATGATACAATTCTGTGCAATGTAAAGAGAAACCTGAAGAAGTCCTCCTACGATACCACCGATTCCGGCTGCGATGGAAGCTGCTACAACCGGTCTTTTCAGTTTCAGTGTAACACCATACAGAGCAGGCTCTGTGATACCCATAAGAGCGGAAACACCGGCTGCACTTGCCAGCTGTTTCATGTTGCTGTCCTTGGATCTTACAGCTACTGCAAGAGAAGCTCCGGACTGTGCAAGGTTAGAGCATACCTGAGATACAAAGATCAGTGTATCGGTACCACCGGTTGCAATGGCATTCAGTCCGATCGGTGTCAGCGCATGGTGCATACCGGTCATAACGATGAACGGGAAGGTTGCTGCAAGGATACCTACAATAATGAAACCAAGTTTTACGGACAGGAAGTTGATGGCTACCGCAAGTCCGTTACCAATAATTGTTCCGATCGGTCCAACTACGATCAGGGCGATCGGTGCACTGATCAGAATTACCAGTGTCGGGTTCAGGATCAGTTTTACCATTTTCGGTGTGATCTTATCAACCAGAATCTCAATATAATGTGTGATCCATACCATCAGGATAACCGGAATAACGGAATAAGAATAGGTTGCTTTTGTGATCGGCAGGCCAAACATTGTGATGGCTGCATCACCGGCTACCATAGTTACAAAGGTAGGGCTTAAGTAAACACCGGCAATAAACAGCGCCAGTGACTGGTTCACGCGGAAAACCTTGGCAGCATTTGCTGCGATCAGGAACGGCATGAAGTAGAACGTAACATCTCCGATAAAAACTGATCACCTGGTAGGTACTGCTTGTTTCTGATACCAGATGAAAAAGTTGTCAGCAGAGTAAGTACAACTTTGATCATACCGGCTGCAGTCAGGGCAGGGATCATCGGGGTCATACATCCGGTGATGGCATCGATAACTTTTGAAACAACACTCTTTGAGCTGTCAGAGTTCGCTGCCGGTGCATCATCGGTAGGAACACCTTTGTCCTCCAATGCCTTGTAAACAGCGTTCACTTCATTTCCTGCGATAACCTGGAACTGATCTTCATGCCAGTTAACGCCGGAGATCTCAGAAAGCTTTAAGATCTCTTTCTCGTTGATCTTCGATCTGTCTTTCACATAGAAACGAAGCCTTGTCATGCAGTGGAACAGACGGGTGATATTCTCTTTTCCGCCCAGTGCTGCAATCAGTGTGTCTGCAGTTTTTGCATAGTCCTTTTTCATTTGGGGACCTCCTTTAATAATAAATATTGAAATTTATATTAAAGGTCTTGCCTGAAAAGATACGCACATGGCACGTATTTCAGTAACAATCCATTAACACCTAATTTATAAAACAATCTCTTTTCACAGATTTTTCAGACGTTTATGGTCTTCTGTGATCTTCTGGATATGAATCGTCAGATACAGCATTTCATCCTCAGTCATAGCGTATTTATATTCCTCTTCCATCATAAGATAGATCATTTTTACACAGCCGTAAGCTTCTCTGTACTGCTCCTTGATGATCTTGAAAAGCTCCTGATTCTCATCATAGTGAAGCTCTTTATGAAGGAATCTCTGGGCAAAATATTTCAGATGCGTGAGAAACCGCTGATAATACAGATTATCCTCCTGAAATTCCATATTGTCATAATACTTCTCCACGATGTCCAGGATCTGATGTACGATAATGGAAATCTGATAGCTGTCCGTCTTGCCGCCATCTTCCGCATTCACAAAATGCAATGCAAAAAAATCCTGCTTCATCTGCAGAAAGATCTACCTCGAACATCTCATTTACCTTTTTCAGTAATTCCAAGCCGATCTCATATTCCTTATGATAAAGCTGCTTGATATCCAGAAGCAGCATATTCTGAAGGCGGATCCCGTTTTCAAGTCTAGAGATCGCACCCATGATATGGTCGCTAAGGGAAAAATAAATACTGTCATTTAATTTCATCCCCTCTTTTTCCTTCACTTCATTTACAAAAGCTTCCACAAAATCCAAATATTTTTCCGGAATAGCAGTCAGATAACCCTGTATCTCCTTGCTGATCTGGGCATTTTCCGCAGTAAAGATCTTCTCGATCCTGGACTCCTCCACTTGCTGTCCTTTCTTTTTCTGAAAGGCAATTCCGCAGCCCTTTACAATAACTTCATGTCCCTGTCCATCCCTGGACAGTATCAGATTATTATTCAAAATCTTATGGATAACCATATTCCTGTTCCCCCGCTGCCAGACAAATAAAAAAAAGACCATTACAGTATATAGAAAACCTATTCCTATACTACTATAAGTCTTGCCTGACGATAAATAAATATTTCAGTAACAATCCTTCTGATTCGTAACTATTTAATAACTGTACGTAATAATATCAGAAAAAATATATGTTGTCTATCTGGAATATTTAATAAAATATTTATAATATTTTTGTGAACTTTGACAAAATCCCCTGATGATCCTGCCATACGGATCAACGGGGGATTTTCTGTTCAGCTTTTTATTCTTCAGATCTCTTTTCCCTTTGTCGCAATGGCATGTACTACAAACGGTACAAACAATGTAATAAACGCCGCATATCCAAGGTATGCATATCCCTTTTTAACAACTGTCATCAGACCGAACTGTGCGATGCAAATGCCAGGAATGTAAAGATCGCTGTGAAAACTGCATTTCTTCCAAGGTGTCCCTGCGCTTTTTTTGCCGAGCTGTCCATACGGCGCTCCACTGCATTTACACAGCGGGTCACAATACCGGAAATCATATTTACTGCTGTGGAAATAGCTCCAAGGATGATCAGCAGAGAAATGATCGGTGTCAGGATACCGGCGCCTACACCGTTCTGGACCAGTACCAGCATCGGTACAGATGCAGATGCAAGCTCACCAACATAGGCAATTGCAAGAAGTCCCAGAATGGAAAGTTCCATTGCACAGAAGTTGCATACAAACATCCAGATCGCTGCTTTGTTGATCTGTTTTTCATCAGTTACATCTTCCATGTGCTGGTACATAACGGATACAGAAGCCAGCTGGAAGAAAAAAGTAAAGGACTGCTGAATAAAAGAGCCGGTCCAAAAGCTCCGCTCTCGGAGGAAAGTACGGTCATTTCTCCGGAGGACATGGTATGGATGGAAGCTGTGATATCGCCCCACTGTGCGATGATGTTCGGAACCAGTACGAGCACCAGGCCGATGATGATCAGCACACTTAAGGTAGATGCACATTTTCTTACAACATTGGTACCAAAAAGAGCGATCACAAAAATAAAATACTGCAATGATCACGGTGCAGAGCCAGTATGGGATCCCGAACAGTGTCTGCAGTGTGGAACCGCCGGTTGCAAAGGCTGCTGCTGATGCAGTTCCGATCATGATCAGGTAACAGATCTCATAGAGGTTTGACATAACCGGTTTTGTTTTTCCATAGAGGCTGTCGGAAAAGCTTCTGTAATCGTAGGTTTATGTTTGTAAGCGTAGCGCATTCCATACCAGAAAAACAGTGCATATAATCCCTGTGTCACTGCCGGCAGGATCAGGCACCAGATACCATAGTTGATAAAGTACTGATAGATCTGCGCTCCTGACGCGAATCCTCCTCCGAACTGTGTGGTAAATGCGACGAACGCAAGTCCCATAGCCAGAGGCATTTTACTTTGTAATGATTTATTCTGACTCATCTCTCTTTCCCCCATTTTTTATTTATTATATTCGATGACTTTTCCCGGATTCAGGATCAGTTTATCATCGAAAGCCAGCTTGATGGCTTTATAAAGAGCGATCATTCTCGGTCCCGCAAATCTTCCAGAAATTCCAGACGTCCGTTTCCGATGCCATGCTCACCGGAAAGCTGTCCGCCCAGTTCCTTGGACAGTGCATAAAGCTCTACCAGACTTGCGTGAGTGGCTTCCTTCCACTCCTGGTCACTCATTTCCGGTCCACGGAGCATCTCTGTATGGATATTTCCGTCTCCGCAATGTCCGCAGGGCTCTACACGGATGCCATGTGCACTTGCGATCTTTTTGGCTGCTTTTACATACTCTGCGATCCTTGCACGCGGAACAACTACGTCACACTCCTCCTGTGCGATAGAATCTGCTTTCATTCCTTCCAGGATCCCGCCCCGGACACTCCATACGGCTCCGGCACGCTCCGGTGTGCCTGCGATACAGCAGTCCAGGGCTCCGTTTGCCAGGGCTGCTTCCGCTGCTGCCTCTACTGCGCTGTCAAGTTCCTGCTTACTGGAAGCATCATACATAACGATCAGCACTGCTTCTCCTTGTTTTACTGGGAACATTTTGTTCAGATTACGTTCTACGATATCGATCAGTTCTCTTTCCAGAAACTCGATGGCTGTTGGCACAAACGGCAGCTCCAGAACCTTCGGGACCATGTCTGCACATTCCTCAAGACTCCTGAACGGCATTACAAGAGTACAGGTGCAGGTCGGTGCGGGAAGAAGCTTCAGCGTTACCTGAGTCAGGATACATAAGGTTCCCTCTGAGCCGATCACCAGATCTTTTACATCATATCCCGTTGTGTTCTTCACAACGTTGGATGAAAAATTCATGATGGAACCATCCGGCATAACTGCCTCGATACAGCGGACGAAATCCCTGGTCAGTCCATATCGTACCGCCTTCATACCACCGGCATTTGTGATAACATTGCCGCCGATGGAAGCTGTTTTTTCGCCCGGATCCGGCGGATAAAAAAGTCCTCCTGCTGCAGCGGCTGCCTGGATATCGATGAGAAGTGCTCCCGCTCCGCTGTGATGGTCTGGTTCTTTCTGTCGATCGGAAAGATCTTGTTCATGCGCATCACAGAAAGCATAATTCCACCATATTTACAGGTTGCTCCGCCTGCAAGTCCGGTTCCTGCGCCACGGCATACCACCGGGATATTTTCTTTATATGCGTAAGCCATGATGGCTGAGATCTCTTCTTTATTTAAAACCTCCACATAAAGCTCCGGAGGAAAAACTCCGTACTCCGGCATCTCATCACGATAATATTCTTTTGCGATCTCATCGCCGACCCATACACGATCTGAAGCAGTCACAGAACGGATGTAGTCAAAATCTTCTGAAGTCATTTTTTTATAGGGATATGCCATGACTTAATCCTCCTTCCGATTCTTTATCAGCTCTGTCAGCTCCGGTACAACCTGATACAGATCATCCACGATGCAGTAATCTGCAACATTAAAGATCTGTGCCTCCGAATCATTGTTGATCGCTACGATACAGTCAGATCCTGTCATGCAGGAGGTAAACTGGATAGCACCGGATACGCCGCAAGTGATGATCAGCTTCGGACGGACAGTTCTTCCGGAAAGTCCGATCTGATGTGCAACATCTCCGAATCCGTTTTCTACCATAGGGCGGGTGAAGGCAAGCTGTCCGCCAAGGGCATCTGCCAGTTCCCGGCACATTTCCACATCCTTTTCATTCCGGACACCACGGCCTGCTACTACCAGAACATCCTCTTCCTCAAGGCTCTTTACCTTATCAATGACCCTGGATGACAGAATCTTGATCCTGGAATCTGCCATTTTTTCATTTACCGGACATACGACCACCTGACCATGCGGGTTTTTTATTTTTTCTGCCTTGTCCATAACCTTATAACGGACCGTGGCAAACTGTGGCCGTGATTTGGTGATGCCGATCTGAGCCATGATATTTCCGCCGAAAGCCGGTCTGATCTGGATCATATCGGTGTTGGAACGGATATCCAGAGTTGTGCAGTCTGCAGTCAGTCCCGTATGGAATCTGGTGGAAAGCCTCGGTGCAAGGGAACGCCCCAGCGCAGTAGCTCCGATCAGCACAGAGCTTGGTTTGTTTGCTGCGATACAGTCTGCAACTGCGTCTGTATAACAGTCTGCGCGGAAGCCTTCGAAGCCTTCATGCTCATATACGTACACATTGTCTACGCCATACGGCAGAAGCTTTTCCGCATTTTCCTTTGTTCCTTTTCCTCCGACGATCACACAGTTAACCTGATAACCGACTTTGACCGCCATCTTTCTCGCTTCCCCCGATCAGCTCAAAGGTAACCGGATGGATCTCTCCTCTCTCCTGCTCCACATAGATAAGAAAGTTTTTCCATTTATCCTTGTCAAAGGATTTTGCCTTCTGCTCAAACCGGATGGCTTTCTCCGGGCAGTTACGAACGCAAAGCCCACACATACGACAGGCATCGCCTACAACAATTCCATTTCCCTCTATGGTGAGGGCCCCAAAAGGACATTTCTCCACGCATACTCCGCAGAGTACGCATTTGTTTATATCAAATTTTAAAAATTCCATGTTCCGCTTCCCCCTATATGATCTTCTTTCCGGTCAGGAGAGCAACAAGCTTGTCTGCCTTTTCCTTTGCAGTTCCTTCCAGATAAACCTGTTTTTCACTTTCCTCCGGCGCAAACATTTTTTTTCCAACAGAGGTGGGGGAACCGAGTCAGTCCGTAACGGCTCAGATCCTGATCCGGCATATCTTCAAAGCTTAAGATCCGTACCGGACGGTCTGAAGTTGCCTTCTTTAATAAATAGGATGGCAGACGTGGCACGCAGGTATCCTTGTCAATGGTTAAAAGACATGGATACGGAATCTCGGAAACCTGGGAAACACTGACAAGATCCTGACGGACCTGAATGCTTTTTCATTGACGTCCATGATCTCAGCTACCCATGCAGCATGTGGGATGGTCAGATGCTCTGCAATGGCCGGTCCAACCTGTGCCGTGTCACCATCTGTGGTCTGTCTTCCGCAGATGATCAGATCTGCACCGCCGATCACCTGGATTCCCTGTGCTAACGCATAAGAGGTTGCCAGAACATCCGCTCCCGCAAATTTTCGGTCTGAAAGGATCACGCCCTCATCAGCACCCATGGTATAAGCATCCCGGATCATCTCTTCCGCCTGAGGCGGTCCCATAGTAAGAACGGTTACAGTTCCGCCTGTTTTTTCCCGGATCGCAAGGGCTGTTTCCAATGCAAACAGATCATATGGATTAGTCCTTGTCTCACCGGACATTCGTTTCATGGCACCGGTTTCCGGATCGATATCAACCTTGGAAGTTGCCGGTACCTGCTTCATACATACAACGATCTTCATTTTCTATCTTCTTTCCTGTATTTTCACTTTTTATTTTTTGCTTTAAAACGTTAAACAACTGTATAAGTATAGCATTAACGTGGTATAAAGTCGAGAGGATTTTGGTAAATTCTGCACAAAAAAAGCATTGAAAAACTTTTAAGCATGCTATAATTACTCTCCGTTATCAAATAAAGCAGACATATGAATCTTTACAATATCACATCGATCAAGGAGCATATATGTAATGGAAGACATCCGTGCAATCTACAGAATTTTCAACAATCTAAAATATGAAATGGAAAATAATGGATGGGTCTATCAGTGGCATTTAGGCGATGAACCTATAAAAGTAACTCATAAATTTAACCCTCCTGTAACACCTGAAGAATTTCAGCTGTTTGAAAAATATTTTCCCAATATGAAACTTCCTGCCTCATACAAAGCTTTTTTATCCTGCTCAAATGGCATGGAACTTTTTTGCGGAGAGGAAGGCAGTTCTTTAGTCAGCTGTACCATTTTATTCTTTAAAAAGAGCGCTCAAAGAAAAGGAATCTTGGAATAGTACGCCTATTTTATCTGATCCGGAGTTTACATATCATCTTCCTGTTCTTTGCTTACAGGACATCGGCGATATAACCATGGATCTTCAGGCTGTATCAGAAGGCAGAGACGATTACCTATGCTATCCAGCTCCAGATACTGATCGTTTAATATCCCTTTTAATGAATGGCTGGAAAGATATATCGTATGCCAGGGGCATGAATTCTGGTATTTCTTGAATCCATAAAACAGAAATTTTATGAATATTTTTCGTAAAAATACCCCGGAAACCTTACGGTTCCGGGGTATCTTACGTTTGGACACAATGTACCTTGCGGTACTCAATATATATTAAATTAGG
>ENA-OQCD01000089-OQCD01000089.1-human-gut-metagenome-genome-assembly--contig:-NODE-89-length-21098-cov-4.058795_pt1 | contig 21098 bp, 28 predicted proteins | sample MGYA00242755_ERZ504571 | MGnify/ENA primary metagenome ERZ504571 (study PRJEB26092, sample SAMD00036274) | human gut metagenome | host: Homo sapiens | study: EMG produced TPA metagenomics assembly of...
CGCCAAGACCCTGGCAACCCCAAGAGCCTGGAACTGATCACCGCAAAGCTGCTGGAACTGGTGAACGGAAAGTAACCTGCCGGAACAAACCGGCAGCAAATAAAGCTGAAACACAGAAAGGAGGTACACCCCATGGACCGCAATCAGCGCGCCGAAACCAGAAAAAAAAGTGTACCTCCCCGCAAGGGTCAGCCCAGCCATCGCAACACCAAAAGCGCCCCGCCGCAGCGCAGCAGCCGCCCGGCGGGCAGCCAGCAGCGGCCAAAGGGCAGCGGCCAGCGCCCCGCAAAACAGCCCGAACGTCAGCCGCCCAAACAGCAGCAAAAGCGCCCCCGCCCCCAACACGAACCCCAAAGCCGGGGTACCGTTCCAGCGCGCCACAGGTGCAGCGCCGCGTTACCCGCGCGGAACAGCTGCGAATCCGCCGCCGCAAGGCCATCATCGGGGTGCTGTGCGTTTTGGCAGTACTGGTGGTCGGCATTGTGCTTTCCATCAACCTGTTGTTCGAGGTGACGGATTTCCGGGTGGAAAATGCGGACCGCACCACCCCCGCCAATACCGGCATTTATACCGAACAACAGCTGATCGATGCAACCGGCATTCAGGTGGGGGATAACCTGTACGGTTTTTCCACCAAAGAAAAATCTGACCAGCTGTTGGCGCAGATGCCGTACCTGGATGTGGCAGTCGTCACCCGCCAGGCCCCCGGCACCGTGATCATCCGGGTGCAGCCTGCGGTGGAACGCTTTAAGATGGAGTATTCCGGCAGCTGGCTGGTGCTGAGCGAACAGCTGAAAGTGCTGCGTGTGGAGCCGGCAGAGCCGGATAATCTGGTGCAGCTGGATGCCCTGCTGCCAGAGGGCGCGGCCACCACGCCGGGCAGCTTCCTGACACTGGATGCCCCCAGCGAGCCGACCGCCCTGGCAACGGCCATGCCAAGCGGCACCGCAACGCCGGAAAATGCAGACGAAGCCGATACGGCACAGGAGACCCCCAACGAGGTGCTGAACGAACTGCTGGGCGAACTGGACCAGTATGGCCTGCTGGATGGCACCACGGTGCTGACCATGCAGAACATGACCGAGCTGAGCTTTTTGTATCAGGGCCGTGTGTCGGTCCAGCTGGGCACGGCAAACAATCTGGATTACAAGATCCGGTTTGCCGCCTATATCATTCTGGATACCGGTGGCGATGGCCTGGCAAGCAGTGACCGCGGTACGCTGGATGTTTCGGACCAGCAGACGGACGGCACCATTCAGCCTCGCTTTTTGCCGGCGGAAAACCCTGTGGCCACCCCGGAGCCGACCCCGGAACCCCCGGCAGAGGATACCACGGATGCTGCCGCCGATGCAGCGGCAGATGGTGCAGACCTGACTGCCGATGCGCCCCAGGATGACACCCAAAGCCAGGAATAAAAAGAACAACCGATCCTGCCGATGCCGTTTCCAAGCGGTGCGGCAGGACTTTTTTTTATCGCTGCCTGTAACAAAACGGCGCCGCGGCCACCAATATCATGTAAGGCGCCTGAACAAAGCGAAAGGAGGTGGGCCAAAGCATGAAACTACCGGAGCTGGAGGAACTGTACCGGCGCTACCGGATGGATCTGTACCGCTACCTCTGCTTTTTGACCCACGACCCTGTGCAGGCGGAAGACCTGTTGAGCGAAACCTTTGTGCGGGTCATCAAGCGGCTGCCCACTTTCCGTGGAGAGTGCGAGGTAAAAACCTGGCTGTTTGGCATTGCACGCAATATCTGGCTGGAAAGTCTGCGCAGGCGGCACCAGTCCGTCAGCCTGGACGATTTGATGGAACGCTACATAACCGATGATGCCCTGACCGAAACCACCGCCGCCCGCCAAAAGCTGCGCCGCGTGCAGGCTTTGCTGCAGCAAAAGGACGAGCGCACCCGCAGCGTGGTATACCTGCGGGCGCAGGGGTATTCGTACCAGGAAATTGCCCAAAAACTGCAAATAACCGAAGCATCCGCGCGGGTGGTGGAGCACCGTACCCGCGCCTGGCTGAAAGCAACCCTGCAAAAGGAGGGATACGACGAATGACGCAAGAAAAAGAAACAAACCGGCAAGCAGAACAGGGAAAAGCAGAAACCGAAATTCCCTGCGCGGTCTGCCGGGATTTGATCCCGCTGGTGCAGGATGGCGTTGCCAGCCCGGAAAGTGAAGCGCTGGTAAAAGCCACCTGCAAACCTGCCCGGAATGCCGCACCCTGTGGCAGGCGGGCGGCGGGCAGGCCCTGCCACAAAGCCTGCCCGCACCCGATGATGCCCGCCTGCTGCAAAAGATCCGCCACAAATACAATACCGGCCTGCTGATGTTTGCAGCGCTGGGCATGGGATTTGGGGTGCTGACAAGTTACGGCGAACATTCCAACTGGATCATCCTGATTTTCCCGTTTGTGTGTGCTGCGGCCGTGTATCAGGACCCCCAGATGTGGAAGCTGCTGATGGCAGTGGGGGAGAGCATTGCCCTTTGCGCGCTGTTGCGGACCTTCGTGCGTTATTGGCAGTATGGGGCCACCTTGATGGAGTACCCGGTCACCCTAATTGTGTACAGCGTTTTTTATGCTGGGGCTGTGCGGCGTTGGCTGCCTGATTGGCTGGCTGCTGAACTATGCCATCGGGAAAGGAGAGAAAAAACATGAAAGTGAAAAGTAAGCGGAAGATGGCAGGCATTCTGGCGGCGGTGCTGATTGCTTTGGTGCTGCTGGCCTTTGACTGCATCAACGGCGACCCCATCAGCGAGCGCTGGGCCATGCACCGGGCCATACAGTTTGCGGAAAAACTTTACCCGGACCAGACCTTTACGGCGGAAGGCGCGGGTTCGATGCGGGGATTCTGCTATACAGTAAGCGTACAATCCCAGCAAAGCCGGGATACCCGGTTCTATGTGGAAACGAGTTTCTGGCTCTTTACCAGCGATACCCATACCGTTGACCACACCCAGTATGTGGATGCCCGGCTCAACACTGCATGGCGCATGAACGAGGAAGCGCGGGCTGACCTGGCACCGGCCCTGGTCGATGCCCTGCCGGAATATGACATTCCATACGATGAAGCGCAGCAGTGCGTGATGGTGATTCTGCCGTATGAATCAGGGAAAAATATCTCTGATCTGGGCATGGAATACCAGCAGTGGCTGCCATTGGACGCCCCGTTTGAAAAGGAGATTCTGCAGCATGTACCGGCCAAGCTGGCGGTCACGATTCAAACCACATCGCAGCCCCAGCAGGCAGATTTGCAGCCCGCCCTGCAAAAAATAAAAGCCGCCTGCAAAGCAAACGGCTACAATTTTGCCACCTATAATGTGATCATGATCCAGCGGGATATCCCCTATGAGACCGCTCTTGCCCAATGCATAGAGTCCGGTGATGTGGCGGCGGGGGAGATTTGAAGCATTGATTAAAGTTTCCTGCTTGCACTTCGGACAGAATAACGGGAAATTTATCAATTCTGTATCGCCCCGTATTTTGGTTCGTGTCTTGTTATTACAAATAGGACATAACACCCATGATTGATTACTCATAGAAGCACCACCTTTTACGATAATAGATTTTTTAAAAATCTATTCTTTATATTTTTTGTGTGTATGACGCATTAGTTTTTTCCAAACTACTCAAATAGAATTGATATAACAAATACCCTATAGAAAATATACCAATAACAAATATGCCACATTTTTCTTTTAAAGATATTAGATATAATGAGAATACAACAAAGCTAATGGTCTTGATTATCGCTTTAATTTTTTCGGTTTTCAATCTTATCAATTTTACAACAGATAAAACGTACACCAATAACAATAGGAGAAAATAAAATTGCTATCAAAACTAATATAATATTTTGTTTATTAAAAATAAGCTTTGATAATTGTTTTTTCTCATTATCATTGATATCCAAACACTGGTATAGCAATACTAGAGAGGCTTGATCAGGAACACTTTTTTCCCAATTCCCCAATTTCGAAATTGTCTGTCGCGTAACAAAGACTGCATCAGCCAGTTGTTGTTGGGTTAATCCCTTTTCAATTCTGGCTGATTTAATCAAATCTGATATTTCCATAGTCGTACTCCATTTATTATCTTCTTTTATATATAACATCGCATAATTTCATTGCTAAATAAGTTACTATTGCAAGAAAAATAATCTGATGTTTAATAACTAAATAAAATAGGCTGATTGCCAATAACATAATGATAAAAGCAATCATACTATATTTGTATATTCTAGGATACTTTTGGGATAATGTACCTAATATTTTTACAATTCCCGCTATTATAGGAATAATTAACACCCCCATAACACCAAATAAAATCCCAGTTACAACAACACTCATTTTGTTTTTCCTTAATTCCTTCAGCATAAAAAGAAACTCCTTTATTTTGATACTAAAATAATAAAATAGAATTCTTTTTATGTCACGCAACGCTTGTGAAAACAGACGCAACGGTAACAATTTGCATTTTAGTCATCAAAAGCAAAATAGGAATTTACAAATTCTACAAACACTGATTGGTATATTTCTTAATTCATACTATATCATAATGAAACGCAGAACAGTATAGATAAAGCAATAAAACACTATACTATTCTGCTGTAATATTCATCCTACAATCTTCCAGTTATCGTCCTTATGAAGCACAAGCTCATACTGTGAGATTTGTGTCATTTTCGACTTGTTATCCAAATACTTTACGGATACGCTGACTTTGAGGTTGTCGCCGTCTTTGGTAAAGACTGGGTTTACCAATTCTGAAAATACATAGTCGCCGGACACAGGAGCAAGCACGCCGTCCTTGACATAATAGGCAAGTTCCTTTTCCGTAGCTGTCGGGTACAGCTTAAAGAATGTTTCCAAGAAAGCGGTAGCGTCCTTGACTGTGTCGGAACTGACACTGACATCGGTTTCCTGTACTTTCGGTTCATACTTTGATTTCTGCATTGCCGGAGCAGGGTAGGATTCTGGGTAATGACCATTGCACCGTCCTTATCTACATGGACAGTTACAGTATGATAATAAAGCCATCATTTACGGTGCGGTAGGGCGGAATGCCTCATCCCGCTGTGGAGAAACCTTGCCGGTTGCGGCAAACGCCGCAACTAATTTGTAGGAGACGATGCTCGTCATCGTCCCGTGAACGGGCTGTGGCCAATCATTTACCCCCACATATGGCAAACGACCGCTGGCGCACAATGTGCGCCCCTACGGGTGGGATGTATGGTAAATGATGATTGCGCGTTATAAAACGCGCTCTGTAGGGAACGGCCTTGATCGTTCCGAAAACCATAAATTAGATGCATGATGGAATATAATCCCCCTAAAACTCAAAAAGGCTGCTCCTTCAACCGAAGAAGCAGCCTTTCGCTTATTCATCCAATCAGGATGCTATCGTAATCTTATAATTCCTCAAGCCCAAATAAATCAAACATTCAGCTCCACATGCTGGCCAAGATCCTCTTTGTTGGCGTCCAGCACGGGACGGATAACTTCGGCCAGGAACTCTTCCACCTGCTGCGGGGCGCGGCCGGTGAAATCTTCGGGGCTCAGCTCGGCCTCGATCTCCTCGCGAGTCAGACCGAATGCAGGGTCAGCTTCCACGCGGGCAATCATATCATTGGGCTTGCCCTCCTGCTTGACCACAGCGGCAGCGGCCACGGCGTGCTCGCGCAGGCGCTCGTGCAGCTCCTGGCGGTCGCGCCTTTCTTGACGGCTTTCATCATGATGTTCTCGCTGGCCATGAACGCAGCTCAGCCATCACGCGGCTGCGGACAACCTTGGGGTAAACCACCAGCCCGTCCGAAACATTCAGCAGAATGTTCAGGATGGCATCAGCGGCCAAAAAAGCCCTCAGCCATGGCGATGCGCTTGTTGGCGGAATCGTCCAGCGTGCGCTCAAACCACTGGGTGCCGGCGGTGATGGCGGGGTTCAGCACATCCACCATCAGGTAGCGGGAAAGCGCGCAGATACGTTCGCAGCGCATGGGGTTGCGCTTGTACGGCATGGCGGAAGAACCGATCTGGTTCTTTTCAAACGGCTCCTCCATCTCCTTAAAGTTGGCCAGCAGGCGGATGTCGGTGGCCATCTTCATGGCGCTCTGGGCAAGACCGGCAATGGCGGAAAGCACATTGTAGTCCACCTTGCGGCTGTAGGTCTGGCCGCAGACGGGCACAACCTTGTCAAAGCCCATCTGGGCGCACACATCGGCTTCCACTGCCTTGACCTTGGCAGAATCGCCGTTGAACAGCTCAATAAAGCTGGCCTGGGTGCCGGTGGTACCCTTAACGCCGCGCAGGGCCAGCTGGCTGATCTGGTGGTCAATCTCCTGCAGGTCCATGTAGAACTCGTTCATCCACAGGGTAGCGCGCTTGCCAACGGTGGTCAGCTGGGCGGGCTGGCAGTGGGTGTAAGCCAGGCAGGGCATATCCTTGTACTGCTCAGCAAAATCGGCCAGGTTGGCCAGCACGCCGATCAGCTTTTTGCGCACCAGCTGCAGGCCTTCGCGCATGATGATAACATCGGTGTTATCGCCAACATAGCAGCTGGTAGCACCCAGGTGGATGATACCCTTTGCCTTGGGGCACTGCAGGCCGTAAGCGTAAACATGGCTCATGACATCGTGGCGCACCAACTTTTCGCGGGCAGTGGCTTCCTCGTAATTGATGTCATCCTTGTGGGCTTCCAGCTCGGCAATCTGTTCATCGGTAATGTCCAGGCCCTGCTTCTGCTCAGCCTTGGCCAGCGCAATCCACAGCCTGCGCCAGGTGCGGAACTTGTTATCGTCCGAGAAAGTATACTGCATCTCATCGGAAGCATAACGGGTGGAAAACGGAGAAATATAACGATCATGTGCCATTGGTCGGGTTTCCTTTCTTACAGCATGTCTTACAGTTTGAAGTAGTTCACGCCGCCTTCAAAAATCGGCTGGTACTTGTCGCCGGTAACGTTTTTTTGTACAGGCTGTCGCCGCTGCGCTCAGAATGGCCCATCTTGCCGAACACGCGGCCGTCCGGGCTGGTAATGCCCTCAATGGCCAGCACGGACGTTGGGGTTGGTAGCGCATATCCATGGTGGGCACGCAGTTCAGGTCAACATACTGGGTGGCAACCTGGCCGTTGTTGATCAGCTGCTGCAGCAGGCCGTCATTGCAGACAAAGCGGCCTTCGCCGTGGCTGATGGCGATCAGGTGTTCATCATCCACATTGCATTCGCTCAGCCAAGGGCTCTTGTTGGAAGCTACGCGGGTGCGCACCAGCATGCTCTGGTGGCGGTGGATGGTGTTAAAGGTTAGGGTCGGGTCGGTTCTCGGTAATCGGGCGGATCTCGCCATAAGGCACAAGGCCCAGCTTAATCAATGCCTGGAAGCCGTTGCAGATGCCAAGTGCCAGGCCGTCACGCTGGTTCAGCAGACGGTTGACGGCATCGGCCACAGCGGGGTTGCGGAAGAACGCCGCAATGAACTTGGCGGAGCCGTCCGGCTCATCGCCGCCGGAAAAACCGCCCGGCAGCATCAGAATCTGGCTCTGGTCAAGCTCTTTCACCAGGGCTTCGCAGCTGGCGGCAACGTCGGCAGGGGTCAGGTTCTTCAACACCAGAATGTGCGGGTCGCCACCGGCGCGGCGGAATGCGCGTGCAGTGTCATATTCGCAGTTGGTGCCGGGGAACACAGGGATGATAACGCGCGGGGTGGCCAGGCGCACAGCCGGGGCAACGCGCTGGAAGCAGTTGACCTTGTATTCCAGGGATTTAACTTCCTCGCCAGCCTTGAGGTAGGGGAAGACAGGCTGCAGCTTTGCTTCCCATACATCCTGCAGGTGCTGCAGGTCGATGTTTTCGCCGTTGACGTTGATGACGTAATCCACGGTGGTGGAACCGAGGAATTCACCGGCAGAAGCATCCAGAAGCTCCAGAATAACTGCGCCATAGCAGGGCTTGAACAGGTCGTCCAGGTTGATATCGCGGCTCAGGGACAGGCCCACGTGGTTGCCGACGCACATCTTGAACAGTGCTTCGCAACGCCACCGTAACCCGGCGTTGCTGCGGCCAGCACCTTGCCTTCGTCGATCATCTGCTCCACGATCTTGTAGATGGAAAGCAGGCTGCCGATCTCCGGCATGCCGTCCTTGTACTGCGGCTTCAGGATGACAACAGAGCTGTTGGCTTTCTTGAACTCAGGGCTCATGACGTTGGCGGTGTTGCCAATGGCGGTGGCAAAGCTGACCAGCGTGGGGGGAACATCCAGGCCTTCAAAGCTGCCGGACATACTGTCCTTGCCGCCGATGGAAGCAATGCCAAGGCCCATCTGGGCATCCAGCGCGCCAAGCAGGGCGGCCAGCGGCTTGCCCCAGCGTTCGGGGGCAGTGTTCAGGTGCTCAAAATATTCCTGGAAAGTCAGGTACATATCCTTGTGGCGGAAACCGGCGCAAACCAGTTTGGTCACGCTTTCCACAACGGCCATGTAAGCGCCGCGGTAGGGGTCCGCTTCAGTCAGATAGGGGTTAAAGCCCCAGGCCATGCCGGAGCAGGTGGTGGTTTCGCCATCCACCGGCAGTTTGGCAGCCATGGCCATGGTGGGGGTCAGCTGGTATTTACCGCCGTAAGGCATCAGCACGGTGGAAGCGCCGATGGTGGAGTCAAACCGCTCGCCCAGCCTTTCTGGCTGCAAACGTTCAGGTCGCCAACCAGGTTTTCCAGCTTTTCGGCAAAGGTGGAACCGGCCCACTGGGGCTGCCATACCGTGCCGGGCAGAACATGCACATCGGCATGGCGCTCGGCACCGTTGGAGTTCAGGAACTCGCGGGAAAGGTCCACGATGCAACGCCGTTCCAGTTCTCGCGCATCCGCTTTTCCTCGGTAACGGTAGCAACCACGGTGGCTTCCAGGTTTTCCTCATTGGCAAGGGCAATGAACTTTTCGGCATCCTCAGCGGCAACGGCAACAGCCATGCGCTCCTGGCTTTCGCTGATAGCCAGCTCGGTGCCGTCCAGGCCCTCGTACTTCTTGGTAACTTTGTTCAGGTCAATGTTCAGGCCGTCGGCCAGCTCGCCGATGGCAACGGAAACGCCGCCTGCGCCAAAGTCGTTGCAGCGCTTGATCATGCAGCAGGCGTCCTCGCGGCGGAACAGGCGCTGCAGCTTACGCTCAATGGGGGCGTTGCCCTTCTGCACCTCGGCACCGCAGGTTTCCAGGCTGGTCAGCTTGTGGGCCTTGCTGGAGCCGGTAGCGCCGCCAATGCCGTCACGGCCGGTGCGGCCGCCCAGCAGGATGATCACATCGCCGGGCTGGGGCTCTTCGCGGCGGACATGGCTGGCCGGGGTAGCACCCACAACAGCGCCGATCTCCATACGCTTTGCCACATAGCCGGGGTGGTACAGTTCAGCAACCTGGCCGGTGGCAAGGCCGATCTGGTTGCATAGCTGGAATAACCGGCAGCAGCAGTAGTAACCAGCTTGCGCTGGGGCAGCTTGCCGGGCATGGTTTCGGCAACCGGCTTGAGCGGGTCGCCTGCGCCGGTCACGCGCATGGCCTGGTAAACATAGCTGCGGCCGGACAGCGGGTCACGGATGGCACCGCCGATGCAGGTAGCAGCGCCGCCGAACGGCTCAATCTCGGTGGGGTGGTTGTGGGTCTCGTTCTTGAAGAGGAACAGCCAATCCTGCAATTCGCCGTCCACATCGCACTTGATTTTGACGGTGCAGGCATTGATCTCTTCGCTCTCGTCCAGGTTCTGCAGGATGCCGCGCTGTTTCAGGGCCTTGGCGCCGATGGTGGCCAGGTCCATCAGGGTGCGGTTCTTTTTATCGCGGCCGGTCTCGGCACGCAGGGCCATGTAACGGTCAAATGCAGCCTGCACAACTTCGTCGTCAATCTTGACATCGTTCAGGATGGTGCCGAAGGTGGTGTGACGGCAGTGGTCAGACCAGTAGGTATCGATCAGGCGGATTTCGGTAATGGTCGGGTCGCGCTGTTCAGATTTGAAGTAGTTCTGGCAGAACACAATGTCGGCGTGGTCCATGGCCAGGCCCTTTTCATTGCGGAAATTCTCCAACGCAGCGTCATCCAAAGCGCAGAAGCCGTTCAGGGTTTCCACAGCGGTGGGCACGGCAAATTCCATTTTCAGGGTATCGCGGGTGTCCAGGCTGGCCTCGCGGGCTTCCACCGGGTTGATGACGTACTTCTTGATGGCTTCCAGATCCTCTGCGCTCAGCTCGCCGTCCAGCAGGTAGATGCGGGCACTGCGCACAGACGGACGCTCGCCCTGGCTCAGCAGCTGGATACACTCGGAAGCAGAATCTGCACGCTGGTCAAACTGGCCGGGCAGATACTCCACAGCAAACACCGTCTTGGCGGTGGGCAGCTCGGTATAGGTCACATCGACTGGCGGTTCGCTGAACACGGTGGGGATGGCTTTCTCAAACAGGTCGCGGTCAATGCCTTCCACATCATAGCGGTTCAACAGGCGCAGAGCTTTCAGGCCCTTAATGCCAACCAGCTCAACCAGTTCATGCTTCAGGCCCTGGGCTTCGCCGTCAAAGCCGGGCTTTTTTTCTACATAAATGCGGTAAACCATTCTTGTTTAACCCTCCTGTGCTTTCATTGCCGCAAGGGCACGGGCACCAATATCACTGCGGCGGTGCAGTTTGTCAAAATGGATGCAGTCAGCAGCGGCGTAAGCCTTTTTCAGGGCTTCGGGCAGGGTGGCGGCGGTTGCCGTTACACCCAGCACGCGGCCGCCGTTGGTAACCAGCTTGCCATCCTTGATGGCGGTACCGGCATGGTACACGGTCACATCGGCAGCACCGGGCACCTGGCCATTCTCCAGGCCGGTGATCTCCTTGCCCTTTTCATAGGCAACGGGGTATCCACCGGAAGCCAGCACCACACAGGCGGCAGCGCCATCGCTGAACTTGACCTCGGTCTTGTCCAGCGTGCCGTTGGTGCAGGCCTGCATCACGGTCAGCAGGTCGCTTTCCAGCAGGGGCAGTACTACCTGGGTTTCGGGGTCGCCAAAGCGGCAGTTGTATTCAATCACCTTGGGGCCGTCCGGGGTCAGCATCAGGCCAAAGTACAGGCAGCCCTTAAAGGGGCAACCCTCTGCCTGCATGGCGGCAACCGTAGGCAGGAAAATCTTCTCCATGCACTCGGCGGCAATGGCGGGGGTGTAGCAGGGGTTGGGGGCAACGGTGCCCATGCCGCCGGTGTTCAGGCCCTCGTCATGGTCCAAAGCGCGCTTGTGGTCCATGCTGGAAACCATCGGCTTGACGGTTTTGCCATCACAGAAGGACAGCACGCTGACTTCCGGCCCGGTCAAAAATTCTTCCACCACAACATGGTTGCCGGAAGCGCCGAACTTTTTTGTCCAGCATGATTTCCTTTACGCCATCAGCGGCTTCCTGCTCATTCTGGCAGATCAGCACGCCTTTGCCCAGCGCCAGGCCATCCGCCTTGATAACAACCGGGTACTTGCCCTTGCTGCGGATGTAATCCATCACCTTGGCGGGGTCGTCAAAGGTTTCATAGCCGGCGGTGGGAATGCCGTATTTTTTCATCAGGTCCTTGCTGAACACCTTGCTGGCTTCAATGCGGGCGGCAGCGGCATCCGGGCCAAAAGCAGGGATGCCCACCTTGGCCAAAGCATCCACCATGCCAAGGGCAAGGGGATCGTCCTGTGCAACAACAACATAATCAAAGGCTTCTGCCTTGGCAAAGGCGACCATGGCGTCTACATCCGTTGCAGGGATGTTTTTGCAGGTGGCATCGTAACCAATGCCGCCGTTGCCAGGGGCACACCAGATATCGCCGCAGTCGGGGCTTTTTTTCAGCGCGCGGATAATGGCGTGTTCACGCCCGCCGCCGCCAACAACCAGAATTTTCATGGCAAACTCCTTAGCTTGAAATGAAAAAAGAATAATGAATAAAGAATAATGAAGGTGGACCGCGTTGCTGCGCACCGCTTAAAAAAATATTAGAACTCTAATATCCAAAACCGTGCCGCTTGCGGCACACCTTCATTCTTAATTATTCTTTATTATTTATTATTTAGCAAAACTTCGTTTTTGCTTAGTGGTGGAACAGCCGGATACCACAGAACGCCATGGCAATGCCGTACTTGTTGCAGGTGGCAATAACCTGATCATCGCGGATGGAGCCGCCCGGCTGCACAATGGCGGTCACACCGCTGCGGCGGGCGCGCTCAATGTTGTCCCCAAAGGGGAAGAATGCATCACTGCCCAGGGCAACATTCGTTACCTTGCTCAGCCAGGCTTTCTTTTCCTCGGCAGTCAACGGGGCAGGCTGCACAGTAAAGGTTTCGGCCCAAACGTCATCCCCAATCACATCCTCCGGGGTATCGCCGATGTAAACATCAATCGCGTTATCGCGGTTGGGCTTGGAGATATCCTCGCGGAACGGCAGGTCCAGAACCTTGGGCATATGGCGCAGCTGCCAGTTGTCGGCTTTCTGGCCTGCCAGGCGGGTGCAGTGGATGCGGCTTTGCTGGCCTGCGCCCACACCGATGGTCTGGCCGTCCTGCACATAGCAGACGGAGTTGGACTGGGTGTATTTCAGCACGATCAGGCTCATGATCAGATCGCGCTTCTGGGCATCGGTCACCGTCTTGTTCTCGGTTACAAAGTTTTGCAGCATGGTATCCACGCTGATCTCCAGATCCTGGCGGCCTTGCTCAAAGGTGACACCGAATACGGTGCGGCGCTCCAGCGGAGCGGGGATATAATCCGGATCAATGGCAACGATGTTGTAGTTGCCTTTCTTTTTGGATTTCAGCACTTCCAGGGCGTCGGCGTCATAGCCGGGAGCAATGATGCCGTCCGAAACTTCGTGCTGGATCAGCTTTGCGGTGGCAAGGTCGCACACATCAGACAGGGCGATCCAGTCACCAAAGCTGGACATGCGGTCCGCACCGCGGGCGCGGGCATAAGCGCAGGCCAGGGGAGAAAGCTCAGCCTCTGCACTAATATGATACATCTTTCTCAGCGTTTCGTCCAGTGGCAGGCCAATGGCGGCACCGGCGGGGGAAACATGCTTAAAGCTGGCAGCAGCAGGCTGGCCCAGGGCTTTTTTCAGGTCGCGCACCAGCTGGTAGCTGTTGAACGCATCCAGAAAGTTGATGTAGCCCGGCTTGCCATTCAAAATGGTAACGGGAAGATCAGAACCGTCTGCCATAAAAATGCGGGCAGGCTTCTGGTTGGGGTTGGTGCCGTATTTCAGCTGGAATTCGTTCATAAGTTCAGCCCTCCACCGTGTTGTATTTGTTCAGGATCACATCTTCATAATCGCCGGTTTCCAGCGTGATGGCACGCACAAACAGGCTGACCTTATTATCTTCGTTCAGGGCTTCCCACAACTTTCCGGCAAATTCGTCGGCATCGTTCTGGTCCAGTGTCACGCGCAGCGGCTCACCGGCAAAGCTGGGGATGGGGGAGCCGTTTTTCTGGTAGGTGGTAATCAGCTGGCCTTCGCCTGCAACGGGCTGCGGATAGTCAAAGGTCTGGCGCTGCACGCTGGCGGGGTTGCCATCGCAGCTTTTCAGGATGCTCAGCTTGTAGCCGCCGCGACGCATATCCACAACGCCGGAAATGCGGGGGGTAAAGTTGGGGGCATCGTCCTCAAAAGTGCGGGTGGCAAGGGCTGCTTCAAAGCCGTAACCAGGGAACAGGTTATCCCGCATGTAGCGGTAAATGGTATCCGTCTGGTCACCGTTGGTCACAATGGTGGTATCGTTCAGGGTCAGAACCGGGTTATAGATGATCAGGTGGGGATCTTCCAGCTTGGCGGGGTCTGCGGCTACCGTGCGGATGCCGCCGGGGATGGCGTCAAACACGCGGTTGCGGCTGTTGGCGCTGCGGCCCATGATCCAGTAAGCAATCATGGCCTTGGTGCCGTCCGGCGAACGGCCGATGCAGATGCCGCGGCCGGGATATTCGTTACCGGCCAGATAAGTATAAAGATTCTTTTTCATGCGGGAATCCTCCTTGTTCGGTCAGGCTTCGCCATTGCACACCATGGCAATGGCCTGGGGCAGCAACTTCCATTCAGCTTCCACCATCACGCGCTTCTGCAGCACTTCGGGGGTATCGCCGGGCTGCACTTCCACGGCTTTTTGCAGCAGGATGGGCCCGCCGTCACACACTTCGTTGACAAAGTGGACGGTAGCGCCGGTCACTTTCACGCCGCGCTTCAGCGCTTCCTCATGCACTTTCAGGCCATAGTAGCCGGGGCCGCAAAAGCTGGGAATCAGGCTGGGGTGGATGTTCAGGATGCGGTTGGGGTAAGCGGCAATCACGCTGGGGCCCAGCACGCTCAAAAATCCTGCCAGAACCACCAGCTCAATGCCATGGTCTTTCAGCACACTCAGCAGGGCAGTGTCAAACTCCTCGCTGGTGGCGTAATCCTTGCGGCGCACCACGGCGGTTTCCACGCCGAAGTTTGCAGCGCGTTCCAACGCATACACACCAGGTTTGCTGGCAACCACCAGGGTAACCTTACCGTTGGGGTTCTCCCCGCGGCGTTCGCTTTCCAGGATGGCCTGCAGGTTGGTGCCGCCGCCGGAAACCAGCACAGCAATCTTCATCATACCAGCTGCACCCCGCTGCCTTCGCCAATCACACCAAGGCGGTAAGCATCCTCGCCGTTGGCTTTCAGGATCTCAATGGCCTTGTCGGCATCCTCGGCAGCCACGGTCAAAATCATACCAACGCCCATGTTGAAGGTGTTGAACATATCGCGCTCCGGAATGTTGCCCTCTTTAGCCAGCACATCAAACAGCACGGGAGTGCGCACATCGCTCTTCTTGATCACAGCGCAGCAGCCGGCTTTCAGGCTGCGGGGAATGTTCTCGTAAAAGCCGCCGCCGGTAATGTGGGAAACGCCCTTGACGGTAACTTCCTTCATCACGGCCAGCACAGGCTTGACATAAATCTTGGTGGGGGCCAACAGGCTTCGCCCAGGGTCTTGTCCATGCCGTCAAAGGTCTTTTTCAGCACATCGGGGTTGTTCTCCAGGTCAAAGATCTTGCGCACCAGGGAGAACCCGTTGGAGTGTACGCCGGTGGAAGGCAGGGCGATGATCACATCGCCGGGCTGCATGGTGGAGTTGTCCAGGATCTTGCTCTTGTCCACAGCGCCAACGGTAAAGCCGGCCAGGTCGTACTCGTCCTCCGGGTAAAAACCGGGCATCTCGCGGTCTCACCGCCAACCAGGGCACAGCCAGCCTGCACACAGCCTTCGGCTACACCGGCAACCAGCTCGGCAATGCGCTCCGGCACGTTTTTGCCGCAGGCGATGTAATCCAGGAACACCAGCGGCTTGGCACCGGCGCAGATGACATCGTTCACGCACATGGCAACGCAATCAATGCCAACGGTGTCATGTTTGTTCATGTACTGGGCAATGCGCAGCTTGGTACCAACGCCGTCCGTGCCGGAAATCAGCACGGGGTGGGGCATATCGGTGCAGTCCAGCTCAAACAGGCCGCCAAAGCCGCCAGACCGCCAATGCAGTGCTCGTTCATGGTGCGGGCAACGTGCTGCTTCATCAGGTCAACTGCCTTGTAACCGGCAGTAATATCCACACCAGCGGCAGCGTAGCTTGCAGAATAGCTTTTTTCCATTATGTTTCTCTCCTTATCAGCTTACAGGCGTTTTTTTTTGGTCTGGGACTGGCTCAGGGGGTTATCGTATACAATGTCCATCGTCTCGTTGGGGGCGGGCACCGGGTAATGGCCGGTAAAGCAGCCGGTGCAGAACCCGCACTTGCTGTGGATGGCCAGCTGGGTCACATGTTCAATGCTCAGGTAGCCCAGGGAATCGGCCCCCACGATCTGGCGGATCTCCTCCACCGTATGGCCGGTGGCAATCAGGTCTTTTTCGTCCGGGATGTCGGTGCCGAAATAGCAGGGGTGGGCAAACGGCGGGGCCGAAATGCGGTAGTGTACTTCCTTGGCACCGGCGTCGCGCAGCAGCTTGATGGTGCGGGCGCTGGTGGTGCCGCGCACGATGGAGTCATCCACAAGCACAACGCGCTTGCCCGCAACGGTGGAGGAAATTGCGTTCAATTTGATGCGCACACTGCTTTCACGCTGGGCCTGGGAGCCCTGGATGAAGGTGCGGCCCACATATTTGTTTTTAATAAAGCCCACGCCATAGGGAATACCGCTTTCCTGCGCATAGCCAAGGGCGGCATCCAGGCCGGAATCCGGCGCACCGATGACGACATCGGCTTCCACCGGATGCTCCTGTGCCAGAAGCGCCCGGCCTGCAGGCGGGCGTCATGCACGCAGGTGCCCTCGATGATGGAATCGGGGCGGGCAAAATAAATGTACTCAAACACGCACATCGTGTGCGGCGCGGTGCCGCAGTGGGTGCGGATGGTGCGCAGGCCGGTGTAGTCTGCCACCACGATCTCGCCGGGCAGTACATCGCGCACAAAGCGGGCGCCTACAGCATCCAGCGCACAGGATTCCGAAGCAAAAGCCCAGCCGGAGCCATCCGGCAGCTGGCCAATGCAGAGAGGGCGGAAGCCATTAGGATCGCGCGCGGCGATCAGTTTGGTGTGGGTCATAATGACCAGGCTGTAAGCACCCACGATCTGCTCCATCGTGCGGCAGACAGCTGTTTCAATATCCGGGCTGATCAGGCGGTTCTGGGTCAGCAGATAGCCGATGACCTCGGTGTCCGAAGTGCCGTGGAAGATCGAACCGTTCATTTCCAGCTTGTGGCGCAGCTGGGGGGCATTGGTCAGGTTGCCGTTGTGGCAGATGGCCATAGTGCCCTTGCAGTGGTGCAGAACCATGGGCTGGGCGTTGGCGCGGGTGCGCTGGCCGCTGGTGGCATAGCGCACATGGCCGGTGGCCATCTTGGCATCCTGCGGCAGGTCAGCCAGCACACGCGGGGTAAATACCTCGCTGACCAGGCCAAGATCGCGGTAGCCGGTCAGCACACCGTCCACGTTCAGGGCAATGCCGCAGCTTTCCTGGCCGCGGTGCTGCAGGGCATACAACGCGCTGTACACGGCGCTGACCATGTTGGTTTTGCCGGTGGAATCATAGATACCGAACACGCCGCATTCTTCATGCAGTGCTTCGGCGGGACAAAGCTCCTTCATTCAGTTCTCCGTTTCCTGTTTCAAACGATGGCAGGGTGCACCGGAAGAGCGAACGGCGGTTCCAGTACACCCTGAACATTGGCTGGACTAAGCTTGGTTCAATCAGCCCAGCAGGCGCTTCATAACTTCCTGGTAGGCATCGGCCTCACCGCCAAGGCTGCGGCGGAACAGGTCTTTATCCAGGTGGGCACCGGTGGTGGCATCCCAGAAGCGGCAGGTATCCGGGCTGATCTCGTCAGCCAGAATGATGGTGCCGTCAGACAGGCGGCCAAACTCCAGTTTGAAGTCGATCAGGCGGATGTTGGCATCCAGCATGATCTTCTTCAGCACTTCGTTGACCTTGAAGGCGTACTTGGCAATGGTGTCCAGCTCTTCCTGAGTGGCAAGGTCAAGGGCCAAGGCGTAATAATGGTTGATGAACGGGTCATGCAGGTCGTCGTTCTTGTAGCTGTACTCCAGGATGGGGGTCTTGAACACCTTGCCCTCGGGCACGCCCATGCGCAGGCTGAAGTGGCCGGCGGCAACATTGCGGATGATGACTTCCAGAGGAACGATCTGAACTTTCTTGACCAGGGTATCGCGGTCGTTCAGCTCCTCAACATAATGGGTGGGGATGCCTTCTTTTTCCAGCTTCTGCATCAGAGCGTTGGACAGCTTGTTGTTGACAATGCCCTTATCGCGGATGGTGCCCTTCTTTTCGCCGTCGCCGGCGGTGGCATCGTCCTTGTAATGAACCATAACGATTTCGGGGTCAGAAGTTGCGAATACCTGCTTAGCTTTGCCTTCGTACATCTGTTCTTTAATTTCAACGTTCATTGTAATGCGCTCCTTTATATTCTTTCATGAATTGATTTATGGAATCCTTTTTTATAAAAAGGAATAAAACAACAGCAAATAAACCGGGATTTGAAGTTACATAGCTGCGGCTTCGGCAGCGATGGCGGCGTCCTTTTTGGCAATGGCGGCGGCGGTGTCGGCACGGAACTGATCCAGCTTAGCGGCAAGCTCATCATCGGCAACAGCCAGGATGGCAACGGCCAGGTAAGCGGCGTTCTTGGCACCGTTCAGGGCAACCGTGGCAACCGGGAAGCCGGAAGGCATCTGCACGGTAGCAAGCAGAGCATCCAGACCGTCCATGGCACCGCCCTTCATCGGGATGCCGACCACCGGCAAAGTGGTGTTGGCGGCAAAGGCACCTGCCAGGTGGGCCGCCATACCGGCAGCGCACAGGATAACACCGTAACCATTGGCGCGGGCAGATTTGGCAAAGGCAGCGGCGGCTTCCGGCGTACGGTGGGCGGAAAGAATGTGCGCCTCAAACGGTACATCGAAATCTTTCAGCACCCCGCAGGCACTTTTTACAACCGGCCAGTCACTGTCAGAACCCATGATGATGGCAACCTTTTTACGGTTCGGCATGTTACAGATCCTCCTTCAAAAAATAAGAGCGCGGTGTACACGGGTACACTGCGCTTATACAAGGCTATTATGCTTATAATACACCGCATGAAGAACACAGCTGCGCAAACCGACCGGGAATGGTCCGAAAAGATTCGTGTAATGCACAAAGTCGCCCTCCATCCTTTAATGTATGGCTGGATCCCCCGGCGGGCTGTGTACAGAATAACACACAAAACACCCGTACGGAAAATCTCTGTAATTAAAGTGTAAAGCGTGCAGCGCAAAAAAGCAAGAGCCAAAACTTTTTTTTTTGGCGCACTTCCTATTGTGTTTAAAATAAGATAGGGCTTTTTGTCAAAGTTGATGGAGAAAAACGGGGTGAAGTATGACTTTTTTTGATAAGGATTTTTGTGCTATAATAACCATACCAGAAAATACTGCCATAAGGCAGGATGGGAAAGGGGTATCGCAATGAAATTGTTCCACACAGCCCTTGTGCTTGGCAAGGGGGGCTTTGGCACACAGCTGGGAGAAATGCTGGCGGAAGCCGGCGGCTATTCCCGTATTTTGTACCTGGATGACCAGGCACCGGACGCTGCGGGCAAACTGGCAGATTACCTGGATCCCACCATCAGGGAACGCTGCACTGCGGCTTTTGTGGGCCTTGGCAACAATGAGCTGCGGCTGCAATGGCTGCAAAAGCTGGTGGCTGCGGGCTACCAGACACCGGTGTTTGAACACCCGGCGGCAGAAGTATGCAGCAGCGCAGCCCTGGGGGCAGGAACCGTGGTGCTGCCATTTGCCTTTGTGGGCGCAGGAACCAAAGTGGGGGCAGGGTGCATCATCAATGCCGGTGCCATTGTGGACCATAACGCCGTGCTGGAAGACGGTGTGCACGCCGCCCCCCGTGCAACCATCAAAGCCGGGCGACCGTGGAGCGCTGCATGAAAGTGGACAGCGGCGAAATTATCCGCAGCCCATGGGAAAAATAATGCAGCTGCGCGGAACCGGCAGCCAAACAATGCAGGCAGAATTTTGAAAAAAGCGGCCCCGCAATTTGGGTATATTGCGGTGTTGCCCTTAATAATAAACGAACGTAAAAACCAGCCGCCTGCCGTGCAAATGCACAAAGCAGGCGGCTGGTTTTATAAGTCGTAAGCAAAAGGCGAAAATCAAGCAGGGAACAACCTGCCAAAAGAAGCAAAGCGCTTACCCGACGTTTTCAACATTCTCCTCACCATCCACCGGCAGGGTGGTGCGCGGGGTTACGCTGAGGGGGTCGGGCAGGGTGTTGTTTTCAACATCCTGCAACACCTGCGGCACACCGGGGAAGAACTTGGCGATGCCGCAGCCCTTGCAGTGCAGGCCATCGAAAAAGTCGGTCTCATCCAACCCCTTAATGCAGGTGGGGTCATAACTGCCGTACAGCGGAATATTGTAGTCATGCGCATACTGGCGGATCCAGTTTTCGGTTTCAAAAAAGCCCTGGTGCTGGTCGGCTTCCGTCAGCAGAAAGTCATACAGGTACGGGTGCCAGGGGGAGAGGGCCAAAATCACCGTGGTGCCCTGGTTTTGCGCATACTGGATGAACTTGCCAAACGCTTCTTCCTGCTTGGGGGAAAGCGAGTCGAACCCTTCCATATGTACGCTGTTGAACGTGGGGCAGGCTTCGGCGGCAAGGGCGCGCACCTGGTCGGTGTTGGCATCCCGGAATGCGGGGTCATACAGCACACTGCCGTCAGAGCGCTTGATGGTGGTGGGCTGCTCGTAAGGGTCGCCGTCCACCGGGTTAAAGTCAATGGGGTTGCCATCGTCATCCGTCACAACGCTCTGGCCGCGGTTCTTTAAGTAATAGTCTACGTTGCCCTGAAAGTAAGCCGGTTCCACCAGCGCTTTCCACAGCGCCACGCGGTCCTCTTCCTCATAGTCGGTTTCAACACCGAGAACCTTAGTCAAAAATTCGTTGTACAGCTCCACATCGGCGCGCTTGTCAAAGGCGGCTTCGTCCCCATACAGCACCCAGGGATCCACGCTCCAAATCAGCACCTTGGGCACTTTGCCGTAACAGACCATCTTATAATAGCTGGTCATGTTATCGCGCACATCCGCGCCGGTAACGCCCATGTTGAAAAAACTGTCGGTTCCGACAAGTTCCCGTGTGAACTGTAATACGCGGCTGGAGCCAATGCCGATCACTTCCGGGGTGTCCGGAACATCCTGTGCAAACAGCTGGACAACCTCGCGCTCAATTTCGTTCATCTGCTCAAAGTTGCTCACATCATAGCCCTGCAGCATCAAGTCCACAATGCGGCGGGGGGCAAGCTCACCCTGGAACAGGCCACTGCGGTCTACCGTATAGCTGAACCAGACCATGAAAACCAGAATGGGAATGAACAGGGCAAACTTGAACAACGTTTTGCTGCCAAAGTATAACCGGCGGACCAAACCATGCAAAAGCGAACGAAGATATTTGGCTTTTGGGGCGTCTGCGCGGTGAGGGAGCGGATTTTTTTGCTTGTGGTGGCGTTGCGGGCCGGGGCGGCAACAGCACTGCGGCTGACCTTTG
>ENA-OQCD01000090-OQCD01000090.1-human-gut-metagenome-genome-assembly--contig:-NODE-90-length-21056-cov-4.840126_pt1 | contig 21056 bp, 24 predicted proteins | sample MGYA00242755_ERZ504571 | MGnify/ENA primary metagenome ERZ504571 (study PRJEB26092, sample SAMD00036274) | human gut metagenome | host: Homo sapiens | study: EMG produced TPA metagenomics assembly of...
TTTTATTTAATACTTTAAAAGAGTTGCATTAGGTGTTTGTAAAAAGTGACACCTTGTCGAATAGGAGCTGCGAATAAATCCCTATATCTTGAAAAAATAGATTATTCATAGTATAATGTCAAATGAGTAACTGTAACCAAAAGAAACGGAGAATACGAAGGAGCGTTACAGATGAGAATAAGCTACAACAAACTTCAAAAACTTATGATTGATAATCAAATGAAAAGACAAGATTTAATGCGTGCTGCGGAGATTTCATCGTCTGTTGCAACAAAATTAAATAAGAATGAAACAGTATCCCTTGATGTGCTTATGAGAATTTGCAAAGTATTTCATTGTGATATTGGCGATGTATGTGAAGTCATATTAGACGAATGATATGAGGAGGTCTGAAGATGGCGGCAAGTGGTAAGAAAAATATGTTTAACGAAGCTACTCGTGTTCAAATGCCAGCAATGGTTCATTTGACACGCTTGGCTATACCTATTTCGGGAAAATAACTGAAGATATGGCAGGCACAGTATATGACCCTGATACCAATATCTTAATTAACGTTTTCAAGGAGCAGTTCGTACGGCTTAATCCTACCCACGCAGGAGAAGCGGAACAGACATTGAAAACATTAGGCAGGAATTAGATAATGATGATATAGGACGTAGTTTTTACGAGCGTTTATCGTCTGTTTCGCCTGTTAGATTGGTGGATTTTGAAAATCCAAAGAATAATACATATCATTTTACCGCCGAGTTCACTTGTAAGCGTGACCAAGATGAATTTAGACCTGATATTACATTGTTTGTAAATGGACTTCCACTTGTATTTGTTGAAGTAAAGAAGCCGAATAATCACGGCGGTATGGTTGCAGAAAGCAAGAGAATGAACCAAAAGAGATTTCCTAATAAAAAATTTAGGAGATTTTTGAATATTACACAGTTGATGATTTTCTCTAATAATATGGAATATGACACTATGGGTGGTATTGTTCCGGTTCAGGGGGCATTCTATTGTACGACGGCAAAACAGTCTGCACCGTTCAACTGTTTCAGAGAAGAAAATCCTACAAATTTGGATATTGCACCTTATAATGCAGATTTCCCATATAAGGATATTGACCCGATTGTTGAAAAGAAGATATTGACTGACTTTAATTGTCAGGTTATTCATACTTCTCCGGAATATCAAACAAATTTAGATACCTATACACCGACCAATCGAGTACTGACATCTATGTGCAGTCCTGAAAGATTGTTATTTATATTAAAATATGGAATTGCCTATGTTCGTTTTCATAAAGAAATAAATGGCAAGATAGAGTTTATTGAGCAGAAACATATAATGCGTTATCAACAGATGTTTGCTGCCTTAACAGTAAGAAGTAAGATTGATGAAGGTGTTAATTCAGGTGTTATATGGCATACTCAGGGTAGTGGAAAGACAGCCCTTTCTTATTATCTTACTTATGTTCTTTCTGACTATTTCAGCAAACAAAATAAAGTTGCAAAGTTTTATTTTATTGTTGACCGCCTTGATTTGCTGAAACAGGCTTCAGAAGAATTTGAAGCTCGTGGATTGGTTGTGAAAACGGCAAGTTCCCGTGCTGAACTTATGGAGCAGTTCCGTAACAATCAAGCACAAGAGGGAAATACGGGAAAACCTGAAATTACAGTAGTAAATATACAGCGTTTTGCTGAGGATAGGTCAAAAGTTGACCTTCCTGCATATGCAACGAATTTGCAGAGGGTGTTTATTATTGATGAAGCACATAGAGGGTATAAACCAGAAGGCTCATTCTTGGCTAATCTTCTTGATGCAGATAAAAATGCAATAAAGATTGCGTTGACAGGAACACCGCTTTTGAAAGAAGAAAGAGAATCTTGGAGAGTTTTTGGTAATTATATTCATACATACTATTATGACAAATCAATTTTTAGATGGATATACGCTGAAAATTATCCGTGAGGACATAGAAACTCAGTATAAAGAGCGACTTTCTGAGATTTACGAAAAAACTTGAAACTTTGGTAGAAAAGAAAGACGTAAAGAAAAGTCAGATTGTTGAACACGATAACTATGTCAAAGAGTTGCTTAGATATATTATTTCTGACCTAAAGAGATTTAGACAAATTCAGGGAGATAATACGCTCGGCGGTATGGTCATTTGTGAAACAAGTGAGCAGGCAAGGAAGCTGTTTGCGTATTTTGATGAAATTCAAGCAGAACTTAATAAAGACGCTTCTATGAAAAGTCATTTGCGAGCTGGACTTATACTTCACGATAGTGATGACAAAGATACAAGAGATAAGATTATTGATGACTTCAAAAATAATATGACAGTTGATATTCTTATCGTTTTCAATATGCTTCTTACTGGATTTGATGCACCAAGATTGAAACGCCTGTATTTTGGTCGAAAATTGAAAGACCATAATTTGTTGCAGGCAATTACAAGAGTCAACAGACCGTATAAAGAAAACCATTATGGTTATGTCATTGATTTTGCAAATATAAAAAGGAATTTTGAGGAAACAAATGAAGCATACCTCAAAGAGCTGAACCGTTTTAATGACCCGAATGAAGTTGGTGAGGGAAATGAAACAGATACATTCAAACAGGTTATTGAAGACCCGGCAGAACTCATTAAACAAATGCAGGAAGTGCAGCAGGTTCTTTTTAACTACACCACAGATAATGCAGAAGAATTTAGTTCTGAAATATCCACGATTGAGGATAAGCAGGAATTGCTTAAACTTAAAAAAATTCTTATTGCTGCTCGTGATTGTTGTAATTTGGTAAGAACCTTTGGCGATGATGAGTTAAAGGAAACATTTGCAAAAATGGAATTAACAAAATTGCCATCATTGATTTCAGAGGTGCAACATCATATTGATAACATAAATCAGAAAGAACTTTTTGCAAGTGATGATACCACAAAGTTGCTTGTCAATGAAGCAATGGAGGATATTACTTTTAATTTCAGCAAAATCAGCGAGGAAGAATTGAAAATCGTCGGTGGTAAAGACGCAGTAACAGAAAAGTATAAAAAGACTGTTCGTGCCTTTACTCAGAATATCGACCCTGATGACCCTGAGTTTATTACTTTGCAGGAAGCATTTTTGCTTCGCTTCAAGCAACATGGTTTTGAACCTAAGAGTGTATCTGAGATTGAGGAGCAAGGAAAGGAATTGGAAGATATTCTGAAAAAGCTTGATGAATTGCAGAAGAAAAACACGGTTCTGCTGAGAAAATATAATGGCGATGCGAAATTCGCAAGGGTTCATAAAAGAATCAGGGAAGAAAATCTTGCTCGAAAAGCAGCAAATAAACAGCCGATTGTTTCAGAATATGATATGTCTATTATGAATGTTTTACTTTCTATTAAGTCTGATATTGACCAGAAAGTGTATGACAGAAATGATATATTGAAGAAAGACGCATATTTTGAGAGAACGGTTATGACACAAATAAAAGCAGGCATTGATAAGTTGGGAATAGCGAGTGCTCGTGAGGATAGAGTATTTATACAGAGCAGGATTACAAAACAGTATCTTGACCAGTATAACCAGACTTATTCAGTGGCATAAAGGAGAACACAATGGAAGAAATAAAGACGATAAAAGAAAAACCATAGAGTTGATAGATGCCTTAAAGCAACTTGTCAGACCTATGGTATGGGAAACGATGGTAACGAATATAAAATTATCACACAGGTTTTCCTTTATAAGTTCCTTAATGATAAGTTCGGATATGAAGTAAAAAAAGTAAGTCCGATTCTTAAAAATGCTGAAAAATGGGAACTTGCTTATGCAGAAATGTCAGAAGATGACCGCTTGGATATTTTTGATAGTTTACCGTCAGATATTCCATTACTTAATCCGGAACATCTTATTGCCAACTTATGGAATCAGCAGGCAAAGGGCGATTTTGATTTAATCTTTGACAGCACGATGACAGATATAGCAGATAAGAATATTGATATATTTTCAACTCAGACTGCTCAGAATACAAAAATACCGCTTTTTGAAAAGCTGACACAGTATGTAACGGACGATACAGCAAGAGCACCTTTTGCCCGTGCTTTGGTTGATAAGTTGGTAAACTTTTCTTTTGAAGAAGCATTTGAGAAGCACTATGATTTCTTTGCAGATATATTTGAATATCTGATAAAGGACTACAATACCGCAGGCGGTGGTAAGTATGCAGAGTATTATACTCCTCACGCTATTGCAACGATTATGGCAAGATTGCTTGTTGGAAATGCAACTGATTTACATAGCATTGAGTGTTATGACCCATCAGCCGGAACAGGAACACTTTTGATGGCTCTTGCCCATAAAATTGGCGAAGATAAGTGTACGATTTTTGCACAGGATATTTCACAGCGAAGTAATAAAATGTTAAAACTTAATCTTATCCTGAACAGCTTGGTATCTTCTCTTGACCACGCAATTCAAGGAGATACGCTGATTGCTCCATATCATAAGAGTGATAATGGACAGGAATTAAGAACTTTTTGATTATGTAGTTTCAAATCCGCCTTTTAAGATGGATTTCTCAGATACAAGAGAGCGTATAGCAGCAATGCCCGTTCGTTTTTGGGCGGGAGTTCCGAAAGTACCTGCCAAGAAGAAAGAGAGTATGGCAATTTACACGTTGTTCATTCAGCACGTTCTTAACTCATTGAAATCAACCGGAAAAGGTGCGATTGTAGTTCCTACCGGATTTATAACTGCAAAGTCGGGTGTAGAAAAGAAAATACTACAACATATTGTAGACGAACATATTGTTTATGGCTGTATTAGTATGCCGTCAAATGTATTTGCTAATACCGGAACGAATGTATCAGTATTATTTTTCGATAATTCAAGAAAAACAGACAAGGTTGTACTGATAGATGCTTCAAAACTGGGAGAAGAATATAAGGACGGTAATAATCAGAAACGCAGACTTCGTGATTTTGAGATTGATAAAATTGTTGATACATTCCTTAATAAAGAAGCTGTTGATGATTTTTCAGTTGCTGTTACCTATGATGAAATCAAGGAAAAGAAGTATTCACTTGCGGCTGGACAATATTTTGATGTAAAAATTGAATATGTTGAATTGTCACAGGACGAGTTTAACGCTCGTATGAGTGCCTATGCAGAGAAGTTGCAGGAATATTTTGCAGAGGGCGACAAACTGAAAACGGAGATTATGGAGCAGTTAAAGAAGGTAAAGTATGAGTAAACTTACAAAATACAAATTTAGTGATTTATATGAAATGAGTTCAGGTATATCTTCATCAAAACAACAAGCCGGACACGGTTCCCCATTTATATCATTTAGTACCGTGTTTAATAATTATTTTCTGCCTGAAGAATTACCAGATTTGATGGATACATCTCTTAAAGAGCAAGAAATATTCTCTGTAAAAAAAGATGATGTGTTTATTACAAGAACAAGTGAAACCGTTGACGCTTTGGCAATGAGTTGTGTTGCTGTTAAAGACTATCCGAAAGCAACTTTTAGTGGTTTTGTAAAAAGACTAAGACCGAAAACAACGGGAATAGTGTACTCAAAGTATATTGCTTTCTTTTTGAGAAGTAAGTATTTTCGTAAAGTATTAGATTGCAATACGATAATGACTTTGAGAGCAAGCTTTAATGAGGATATGTTTTCATTTTTGTATTTATATCTGCCTGATTATGAAGAACAGGTAAGAATAGGCGATTTATTATATAAAATGGAAATGAAAATCCGAACAAATAATAAGATAAACGATAATTTAGAGCAGCAAATACTATCAATTTATCACTATTTATTCACTCAATTTGACTTTCCAGATGAAGCAGGAAACCCATATTGCTCATCAGGCGGTAAAATGTTGCAAAATGATATACTCAAACGTAACATACCCATCACTTGGAAAGTAAAAACACTAGGAGAGTTATGTTCTTTCCAAAATGGAATAAATTACGATAAAGGTATCATTGGAGATAAAGATTATCGTATTATTAATGTAAGAAATATTTCTTCTTCGTCCATTTTGCTCGATGAAAATGAGTTGGATATAATTAGTCTTCCACACAAAAAAAGGCGATAAAATATTGTGTAACTGATGATAGTATCATTATTGCACGCAGCGGAATACCGGGAGCAACAAGAATATTATTCAAACCAACAACGAATACAATTTTTGCGGTTTTATTATTTGCTGCACGCCGACTGATAAGGAATTACAATACTATTTAACATTTTATCTAAATTATTAGAAGGGAGTTCTGCTACACAAACCGGTGGTTCTATTTTACAAAATGTAAGCCAAGATACATTAAGTAGTTTGCCTGTACCGATTCCACCCAAAATGCTATTAGATGAATTTAATCAAACCGTGTTGCAAACCTTTGAGCTTATTCATACTAATATGAACGAAACTTCTCAGTTAATCAATCTTCGTGACTGGCTGCTTCCTATGCTAATGAACGGTCAGGCGACCATCAGCGACTGATATGGTAAATTATCGTTTAATATATAACCCATAACTCTTGTGGGTGGCGGGAGTTAAATTAGGGGACTACCGCCTCATAGTTGTTCTCTAAATTAAAATCAAGGAGAATTGACTATGAAACAGAACCTAATCACAGATGTTATTCAAGGAATGTTACCTTACCTGAATAACGTACAGACAGAAAGACTGCAAGAGGTGTTGAAACATACACTTTTTGATTATGAGGTAACAAAGGCAGAAAAGGATAAGGAACTTTCAGAACAGAACTTAGTAGAGTCTTTCCTATCGGCAAAGCGAATTGAGGGCTGTTCTGAGAAAACCTTGAAATACTATAATGCAACGATACAGTCAATGCTTGATGGCATTGGAAAAGGTATTAAATATATTGTAACTGACGATATTCGTTATTATTTGACAGAGTATCAGACTAAGAAAAAATCCAGTAAAGTTACAATAGATAATATAAGACGAATACTTTCCAGTTTTTTTTCTTGGCTTGAGGACGAGGATTATATTTTGAAAAGTCCGGTCAGACGAATACATAAGGTTAAGACCGGAACGAACATCAAGGAAACCTATTCAGATGAAGCACTTGAATTGATGAGGGATAATTGTACGGAACTCAGGGACTTGGCAATGATTGATATGCTTGCTTCAACGGGTATGCGTGTCGGAGAATGGTGTTGCTAAATCGTGAAGATATAGATTTTAACGAAAGAGAATGTGTTGTTTTCGGCAAAGGCGATAAGGAACGAATAGTATATTTTGATGCAAGAACAAAAATACATTTGCAGAACTACTTAAACAGCCGAAAGGACAATAATCCAGCACTGTTTGTATCATTAAAATCTCCTTATGAGAGATTAAAAATCGGTGGTATTGAAGTGCGATTACGAAATTTTGGAAAACAATTAGGTCTTAGTAAGGTGCATCCACATAAATTTAGACGTACTCTTGCAACTATGGCAATAGATAAAGGAATGCCTATTGAACAGTTACAGCAGCTTTTGGGACATAGAAAAATAGATACGACTTTGCAGTATGCAATGGTTAAACAGAGTAATGTAAAATTAGCTCATAGAAGATATATAGGATAGGGTGAAGCAAATGATAATCAAAGAAAATATACTGAATAATGGCTGGCATATTATAAAGTTTAGTGATTGTATAAAACAACTTAATACTGGTTTGAATCCTAGAAAAAATTTTTCTTTGGGGAGTGGTAAGTTGAAATATATAACAGCGAAAAATTTAACTAAATTTGGTACGATTGATTTTTCAAAGTGTGATTTTATTGACGAAGAAGCAAAAAGAATTATTCATAAAAGGTCGGATATTAGAAGGGGCGATATTCTGTTTTCAAGCAGAGCACCCATTGGACATTGTCATTTGATAACAGAAGAACCAGATTTTTATGATATTGGCGAATCAATATTTTCGATAAGAGTAAATCAAGATGTTGTTTTGCCTGAATATTTATGCTTGTATTTAGCGAGTGATTATTTTGTTAAAGTGGCGTCGAAACATACAACTGGAAGTATTATAATGGAAATACGAATTAGCGATTTGATGAATACAGAAATTATTATTCCACCTCGAGAGATACAGAAGAAGATAGCTAAATGTTTGAATAAAATAGACCAAAAAATAGAATTGAATAAGATGGTAAACGATAATTTAGCGGCTTAATCAGCAATAGTAGCTTGTCCATTCATCAACATAGGAAGTAACCAATCACGAAGATTGATTAACTCGACGGTTTCATCTTTGTTCTTCAATATGCTGACACGGATTTTTATGCAGGAAGTTTTCATAATCCAATATAATTTTTTCATCAGGAACAACAACATTCAGTATTGCCAAATTAGCCTCGCTGAGAGATGCTCTTGTTGATGCCATACACGAATTATGGAGAAATTTATATATGCCATCGCTACCTAAAAATGAACGTATGTATTCCCTGTAATTAGGATTGTGAACACAAATTTTTCCAAGAGCTACATTGAACGCACCCTCTATTCCGTATCGAACTGCACCAGCATCTCCGTATTTGTCCATAAGTATGTCAAAGCGGTCAACTATACTAAGATTTTTTTGTTCGAGGATATATGTTATGTGTGTATCGCTATCATAATCTCTGTTTTGAATGAAACGCACATAACCTTCTTTTGGCTCATATACAAATTCACTTTTAGGCGGTTGACTATTGCTTTCCCAACTTACCAATTTGAGCAGTGGAACAACATTCCAGTTCTCTGGAATATTACGTTTTAATTGTTCATTCCAAACCATCTTACCGCCAGATGAGCAGTATGGCTTTCCGTTTTCGTCTGGAAAATCAAATTGTGTGAACCAGTAGTCGTAAATAAGCTTAGCTTGCTGCTCTAAATTATCGTTTAGCATAAGGAGAAAAGAATTGAAATTATTTTTTGATGAATCTGGATATTCTGGCTGTATTATGCCAAACAAAAATGGACAATTGTTTAATGATGGACAACGACATTTTGTATTGGGAAGTGTTTTTGTTGCTGATAAAGAAGATGAAATAGAGATACTGAACAAGTATAGACAGTTTAAGAATCGTTTCGAATTTACAGGAGAAATAAAAGGTTCTGAGCTTATGACTCAGCGTAATAATGAAGCCCTAAAATATTTTATAACAAATGTGCTTGATGATAAGCATTTCTTTATTTGTAATTATGATAAGATATTTTACTTGGCAACATTGATTTCGGTATATATTTTTGGAGTGCCATTTCAACAGCAAGAAACATTAACTTTTTATATGATGGCAAGTGCTTTGGCGGGAGAAAAAGAAGAACTGTTTTTACATTATTGTTCCGCAGTATGTGAAAACACCGATAATTCTAAAAAAGAATTTTTGGAATATCTTATTTCCTTTCCTTATGAGAAACTGGATAGAAATGATTATAATTTGTATATAGCATTTGCTAAGCTTATGTTAGAAAATAAGGATTATGGAGAATTCCCGTTGACTTACGAAGCGTATAGCTGCAAAAATACTGTAAATTTTGTGAATATGACGGCATTAGGAGAATTGCTTTTGAGCTTAAAACATCTACACGGAGTTGATATGAGCAAGACAGAAATATATCACGATAACTTAATGGGGTACGAAGAAGAATATAATCAGTCGTTTGAAGATAATAAAAATACATATCAAATTTTTGTTTGATAGCAAAAGAAAAATGAATTGGTTCAGTTAGCAGATAATATAAGCAGTATTTATCGTAAGTGTTTTGAAAAGTCGTTTTGAAGCATTTAGATGCAATAAGCAATGGACAGATAATATTTGGTTTACTGAAAATTATTCGAGAATTATAAATACTATTGGAATGGAACATATAAAGATGGATACCCAGATTTCAGATTATGTGTTACCTTTTGTAATTCGTGATATTTTTGGAAATGAATATGGACAATTTGAGAAAAACAAGGAAAAAATTTTGGGGACTATTTTATTTCTACAAAGAAAAAATTATGGAAGATATAGATGCAATGAAAGTGGATTTACCACTTTGATTAAAATGAGAATGGTTATATTTCATATAAAGTATTGTGAAAATTTAGAAAGGACGGGCTATGGAAACAAAGCCAAGAATTTTATATTTACAAAAGATTTACTGGAAAGAACCGATGAAGAAAATCCTCTTTCCACAACACAGTTAATCAATATATTGAATGATGAATACGGAATATCTGCACATAGAACGACGGTTACAAAAGACATTGTAGCACTTCAGGAGTTTGGAATGGACATTGTTACTATCCATTCTACTCAGAGCAAATACTTTGTAGCCAGTCGTAAGTTTGAAGTGCCGGAACTAAAACTGCTGATAGATGCAGTGGAGTCATCGAAGTTCATCACAAAGAAGAAAAGCGAAACTTTGATTGAGAAGATACATACGATGACCAGTCCAGGGCAGGTGGCAAAGCTAAAGCGTAATAACTATGTGGTCAATCGCATTAAGCCGGATAATGAGCAGATATATTACATTATTGACGCTATAAACGATGCCATCAACGCAGGTAAACAGATTTCTTTCCAGTATTACGATTATACCGGATTAAAGAAAAAGGTTCTGAAGAATAAGGGCGAAGTGTATAAGCTCAGTCCGTATAAACTTCTCTGGTGTGGGGACTATTATTATGTTCTCGGATATTCAGAGAAGAAAAGCAAGGTTATCAATTTCAGGGTAGACCGTATTGCTTCCAAGCCGGAGATATTGGATAAAGATATTATTCCTATGCCGGATGATTTTGATATTGAGAATTACACAAAGGAAGTATTCTTTATGTTCTCAGGCGAGAAAGTCCTTGTAGATTTACGGTGTGATAACAGTCTGATGAAAACAATGGTTGACCGCTTCGGAGAAGATGTGACAACCCTTGCATATGATATGACTTCTTTCAGGGTACAGACCGAAGTATCAGCCAGTCCTACCTTTTTCGGTTGGGTGTTTGGCTTTAATGGCAAGGTACAGATACTTGCACCTGAGAGTGTGAAAGAACAGTACAGACAGATGATTGCAAAAGCCGATGAGGGTATGCAGGAAAGCGAATAATTTGAAAATAAAATCCAAAGGAGCGGTAGCTATGGAGAATAAATTAGAAAAAATCGGTCAAAATAGTTTTATGGATAATTTTGTTAAAACCGATGACATCTTAAAGGATATGTGTGGGATTATCGAGTCCTCACAAAAAGCTGCATATCAGGCTGTCAATACATTGCTCGTGCAGAGAAATTGGTTGATTGGTTACAGAATAGCAGAAGAAGAATTAGGTGGAGATGAACGCTCGGAGTATGGGCTAGAGGTAATAAAGAAAATTTCTAAAGAACTGACTCAGCGATATGGAAAAGGATATGATAGAAGTAATTTATATCATTGTCTGAAGTTTTATAAAACCTTTCCTGAAATTGTCGACACGGCGTGTAGACAATCCGGCGTTCTGCTTTCGTGGTCGCATTATAGAACATTATTACAGGTCAAAGACCCTGAAGCTCGTGACTGGTATGAGAAAGAAGCCGTAGAACAGACTTGGAGTGTTCGTACTTTGCAGAGGAACATTTCTTCTCAGTATTATTACCGTATGCTGGGGACTCAGAAAAAAGAGCTTGTAGAAAGTGAAATGAAGGAACTGACTGCACCGTATCAGAATGATAAGTTGGAGTTCATCAAAAATCCGGTAGTTGCGGAGTTCTTAGGATTTTCGCAGAATACAGATTTTACAGAGAGTGACCTTGAGAAAAGTATCCTTTCCAATTTGCAGAAATTCTTGATGGAGCTTGGAAAGGGATATGCTTTTGTGGCAAGACAGCAGCATATTCATACAGAGAAGCAGGACTACTATATCGACCTTGTGTTTTACAATTACATACTGAAATGCTTTGTCCTTATTGATTTGAAAACAGAGAAGATAACACATCAAGATGTAGGACAGATGGATATGTATATCCGTATGTATGATGAATTAAAAACGTAGTGAGGGCGATAACCCGACAATCGGTATTGTTCTTTGTTCCGATACAGATGATGATATTGCCCGTTATTCTGTCATGCACGGCAATGAACAATTATTTGCTTCCAAGTACAAATTATACTTACCGACAAAAGAAGAACTGAAAGCGGAGATTGAAACCCAAAAGGCAATGTTTTATCTTCAGCAGCAGGATAACGAAGAAAAGGAAACAGAATAGAATTTGTGCAGACGGTCTGCACAAATTGCAAAATCTAAGTTCATTGAACAAAAAAGCCTTTATGGGCGGAATTTTTCAATGAAAATATTGAAAGATACTGAGGTGTTAGCAAATTGCGACACCTCTTTTCTTTTGCGAAAAACCTACTTGAAAAATTTTTTTCGTATCAGGTATAATAAAACTATCGAAAGCAAACTGCTTCCGATAGAAAAGAAAGCGAGGTGCAGGTATGAGAAGCAAGAGTCCTGAACTTATGAGTGAAATAAAAAAGTATATTGAGGATTATTACCTGCAAAACAGACAATCCCCATCGACTACAAAGATTGCTGAAGCTGTTGGCATTGCCAGAGGTACAGCATATAAATACTTGGTAGAGATGGCTGAGAAGAATATGATTGAGTACGACGGGCAGGAGATTAGTACCAATGTGACCCGTAAGTACAGTGGCGAACAGACACAGACGCCGATTGTAGGTTCTATTCCTTGTGGAAGTCCTCAGTATGAGGAAGAAAATATTGAAGAATATGTATCACTTCCTACTGCTATTTTCGGCAAAGGAGATTTCTTTATATTAAGAGCAAGCGGTCAGTCTATGATTGAAGCAGGGATTGATGACGGCGACCTTGTGGTTGTCAAAAAGCAGGTAGAAGCCAATGAGGGCGATATAGTAGTTGCCCTTGTGGATAATCAGAATACATTGAAACGTTACTTCCGAGATGATGAGAATAAGAAAATCATTCTCCACCCGGAAAATAAGAAGATGAAAGACATCATTGTAGATGAGTGCTGCATTCAGGGTGTGGCTTGTCACATCATCAAAGAACTATAACAGAGGACAGACGAATGAGAACACTTGAAGGAATTCGCTATCTAATCAATTTGGATAGTGCGGAAATACAACAGAACTTTGCCGGAGGAGTTGCACCACCGGACAAGGTGGAGTCGGAGGTGGACACAACTTGAGTATTTATATGTCAAGAGCCGAGTTGGAAGAAATCAGCGAAGGCTTGATAACAGCTTATGCTAATAAGTTTAGCAATCGAGTGATTCAATCCATCGACATAGAACATTTCATTACAGAATTTCTTATGTTACGAATTGAATACGCTTCTTTCGCAGAAGATGATGCAGGCAGGATTGGTTTTCTGGCAGATGGAGCAACACCACTGCTGGTACATCAGGACGGAAAAATTATTCCCTTTGTTTTCCCGAAAGATACCATCGTACTTGATAAATTTCTTCTTGCCGAAAAGGAGCAGGGACGTCGCAGGTTTACAATGGCACACGAAGCGTCACATCATATCTTGAGTAAGATGTATGCAATGCCGAGTGAAGGACGCTTTCATGCAGAGTATGACAGTGAGCGTAGTTATTCCAAAGAGGAACTGGCTCAGATGTTTGCGTCTGTTGAGTGGCAGGCAGATACAATGGGAGCTTCGCTTCTTATGCCGAGAAGAATTATTGAAAATGCCTTGGCGAAATATAATCAGTCAAATCCGATAAAAGTTTATGGCGATAATACCATTACTTCAAAGGAAAAAGCAGTTATCCGTAGAATGGCAGCTTATATCGGAGTATCTTATACAGCCTTGGTTATCAGATTGAGAGATATGGGGCTATTTGAGTATCACAATATCCTTGAGTACATTTCCAATGAGTTAAATCTGGGAGGTGTTTCGCAATGAGGTTACAGACTCAGGTAGCACCTGAAATACAAAAGAGATTGCTTCTGTCAAGAGTAGAAGCAGAAAGTCTGAAAGAGCGTGATATTCTCTGCCCGACTTGCGGGTTCAGAATACAAAGAGTTTTTTCAGACGCAACTGGACATTTGAGTGTGAAGTGTCAGAAATGCAAGAATGTCCATATCTTAAATCTCGCTTACTTCCGCAGAATCCGTAGGAACGGATATGGCAGGAATTGCAGGCGATGAAGATTACAAGTAAATATCGAAACGATTTCTAATCGAGTAAGCGGAGATAAGCAATTTATTTGCTAAACTACCAAGCACCGTACGAAGCCGGATAAGTGAAGAATAGAAGTATTCTTTGCTGTCCAGATTCGACGGTGCTTTTTTTGTTGCTGTTTTATTCGATTATGCTTCGTGCAGTATAGGTCTTTTCCCTTACTTGGGAAAGGACTTTTATGTTTTATAACGCATGGCAGTGCCAGATAGCTGAGTACCCGTAATCTCCGAATTTTGAAACTTATCAATTTTTCAAAATTCAAAGGAGATTACGGAAATGACAAACAAACTTACATTAACAGAACAAGAAGAATTATTTGCAAAGGATTGTAAACTGATAAACCTTAAATACGAATATAACGGTTATACCGGAGATGAAAAATGGGCGATTATTACGGAATTGTCTGTAAAAGAGCTTTGGGAGAAGTATCCCCTTGTTATAGAAAGATATTCTCCGTTTGTTCATCTTTCAATTGCTCAGGGAGAGGTAATTGACGATGCAAACCGAAATGAGGACAAGTATGCAAAGAGAAGCAGTCGCACACTTGACTGCTATGGATATGACGATGAAATGTCCTCACAGTTTCATAAAGAGCTTGCCATTATGTTTGACGACCCGTTTGAAAGAGCAGAGGAAGAAAGGCTTGAACTGGAAAGAGAAGAATTGCGTCAGTGTGAAATCAGGAAAGCAAGGATAGCACTTTCAATGTTGCAGCCACTTCAAAGAGAACGCCTTATGAAGAATGTATGCTGCGGTCTGAGTTCCAGAGCGATTGCAAAGCAGGGGGGCGTATATTACAGCTCCGTGGATAAGTCCATTGCTGCGGCCAAGAAAAACTTTATCAAATTTTATGAAAATCTCTGATTTTGGGTGTGCGTTTCAGACCCCTTTGTCCAAATGAGTGAAGGGGTTATTTCATTCCGGATACGAATGACACTTTAAAAATTAGATTCTTGTGAGGTTATGTATATATACAGATTTTATATTTCTCAATCGCTTCGGACAGCCACAACATCAATCGACTTTGAATAAGGCAATCCGACGCATAATCCGTGATTGCAACGATGAGCAGTTTTTGAAAACAGAAACCCAGAAGTGCTTTTACCACATTTTTAGTTGTCATTCGCTCAGACATACATTTACAACAAGAATGTGTGAAGCAGGTGTAAATATAAAAGTTATTCAGGATACACTCGGACATAAGGATATAACAACAACCTTAAATATCTATACTGATGTAACAAAGGAACTAAAAAGAACCGAGTTTGATGGACTGGATAAATACTTTAATAATTCAATAGCGTAGGAAAAAGTGGCGTACTTTAAAATGAAAATTGGTACGCTGCTTTTTTGGTCTGATTGACTTATTCAATAATAAAGATTATAATTTAGTAAGTAATCCGATTGAAGAACCCATTCTCTCAATCGGGATTTACATCAAATAATACAACTGCTTATGCGGAAAGTAATCAATTTTAAAGGTAAACAAGGCTTTTTATCTGGTTGAAAAAAGCAAAGTAGGGAGTTGCTCAGGAATATGAGTGGCTTCGGAATTGCGTCGGAGAAGTCCCGACGATGAAGCCCATCGACTAATTTTTTGTCGTAGCTACGAATATAAAATTGCAAAAAAACAGGCGATTTTGGGGCGAAATGTACCAAATTTATCCCATTTGCCTGAAAAATGTCCACAAGCGATTTTGCGCGCATCCTGCCGAAAAGCAGAATGCGCTTTTTGTTGCAGCGTGAATTTTCACCACTGGCGGTACGGTTTTGAGAGCCTATCGCCAGTCTTGACAGACAAAACCGCAGCAATTTCCGAAGGAAAATTTCGGCGAGGGAGACATATTCTCCCCCGCCGTTTATTATAGATGTACCTGCTGAAGAACCTGCCCGGTGACAAGGCGTGGCGGCACGACAAATCGCTGTATCCCAGCAATCAACCACGGCTTCATCATAATACTCTCATTCATTAGCAGATAATCTGTCGCGCCTTATACTGCCTCAGTAGGGAGCATTTCTTTCCTATACTGCGCCGGTGACTTCCCTATCTCTTTCTTAAACACCCTGCTGAAATACAGCGGGTTCTCATACCCTACGATTTCGGAAATTTCCTTGATGTTGTAGGTCGTCCGCTCCAACAGGCTTTGGGCGTTGACCATGCGCAAGGAGAGGATGTACTGGGCCGGGGACATACCTGCGTACTGTTTGAAATTGTGTATAAACCAGTTGGTGCTGATGTGCAGGGATTCCGCATAATCGTCTATGCTGATCTTTGTGTTATAGTTCTCGTTGAAGTAAGCCGCCGCGCGTTCAATTTGCTCTTGGACGTCGCCGGTGGCTTTTTTCTGTTCATGCTGTTGGCGGTCCACCAACAGCAGAATATCGTTGAACAGCGATGCAATATAGTCCTCGTACCCATAGCGGCACAGCTGCAACTCCTGAATGATTTTGCGGAACAACGCCTTGTAATCCGGCAGCACACCGCAGTAGAACACATGCTCATCGAGCGAGATGCCGTGATACGCCAGTATGTTCTTTACATCGCTGCCTGTGAAGTGAATCCAGAAAACTTCCGGGTTATCTTCCAGATAATATACATATTTTTGGATTTCTTCCGGCTTGTAAAGCACCATATGGCCCGCGCTGACGATTTCTTCCTTGCCGTCAAACCAGAAATGCGTCTTGCCGTTTGCCACATATAAAATCTGGTAATCCCTGCGCCCTTTCTGCCAGTAAGTCGGTAGGTTGGGGCGCGTTTTCAGCCGGTAGGTGCCACAGCTGCCCACCACCAACGGCGTGGAGTTGTCTTTGAAATCTGTACGGGAATTGTTCAGATAGCCAGAGTTAATGTACACAAAAATCTCCTCCCGTTTTTGTGAATATTGCGAGGTGCTTCGTCCATTTTACCTTCACTTTACAAAAAGCCATTGATTTTGTGCATGTTTAGTGCAATACCGTTTATGTTTTATTGTATATAGAAATTGTATAATAATTTCAGACGGAACGCAAGCAGAACTGTATAAATCACAGGAGGAGAATGGATGATGATTCCGCACTATTACGAGGACCCGCACACACTGCATGTGGGTACCATGCCGAATCGTGCATATTACATTCCGGCATCCCGGCGCAGCGATGCCTTAGTCGAGCACCGCGAGACCTCGGATCGCTTCCAGCTTTTGAACGGCAGCTGGAAATTTCGGTACTACGCCAGCATTTATGACTTGCAGGATGCTTTCTATGAGGTCGGCTATGATGCCTCCGCTTTTGACAGCATCCCGGTCCCAAGCGTGTGGCAGAACCACGGTTACGACCACCACCAGTACACCAACATCCGTTATCCATTTCCCGCTGATCCGCCGTATGTTCCCAAAGAGAATCCCTGCGGCGCTTACCTCTACGACTTCACCTACCAAAAGGATGCCGCTGCCCCGCGCGCATTTCTGAATTTTGAGGGCGTTGCCTCCTGCTTCTACGTCTGGCTCAACGGTCAGTTTGTCGGGTACAGTCAGGTGGCCCATTCCACCAGTGAGTTCGATGTAACGAAGTTTTTGCAGGACGGCACCAACCATCTGGCGGTCCTCGTGCTGAAATGGTGCGATGGCAGTTACATGGAAGATCAGGATATGTTCCGCATGAACGGCATTTTCCGTGATGTCTACCTGCTGCACCGCCCGGAACAGTGCATCGAGGACTATTTCATTACCACCGACATCCACGGCAGCACCGCAGGGGTTGCTGTCCGCCTGCGTTACTACGATTCCGCCGTTGCCACCCGCATCACCCTCTACGATGCAGCCGGCACAATAGTCGGCAGCGTAACGCCCGTGGAAGCACCGGATGATGCGGCATTCCCCTATCATGCAGAAATCACCGTTGTTGACCCGACACTCTGGAATGCAGAACAGCCCTACTTATATACCCTTGTGTTGGACACGCCCAACGAGACCATTACGGACCGTGTGGGCATCCGCGAGGTTCATGTTGCCAACAACCAGATTTATGTCAACGGCCAGTCCATCAAGTTCCACGGTGTAAACCGCCACGAATCCGACCCTGTCACGGGATATGCTGTTGGCTTTGAGCAGACGAAAAAAAGACCTGCTCATGATTAAAAAGCACAACTTTAATGCCATCCGCACCAGCCATTACCCGGATGTGCCTTACTTCTATCAGCTCTGCGACCAGTACGGCTTCTTTGTCATTGATGAAGCGACAACGAGAGCCACGGTGCGTCCGAATACTATTGCGAGGGCAACGAAAGCTGGCCCAACCACGTCGAGAACTGGAACAAGCCCATCGCAGACAACCCGGAGTTCACCGAGGCCACCGTAGACCGCACCCGCCTCTGCGTGGAGCGCGACAAGAACCGTCCCTGCGTCATCATCTGGTCGATGGGCAACGAGAGCGCCTACGGCTGCACGTTTGAAGAAGCGCTGGCATGGACAAAGAGCTTTGACCCCCACCGCCTGACCCACTACGAGAGCGCCCAGTACCGCAGCAAAAACCGTAAATACGATTTCTCGAACATTGATATGTTCAGCAATATGTACCCTTCTCTCGAAAGCATTCAGGAATATCTGGACAACGAGCCGGACAAACCCTATATCATGTGCGAGTACAGCCACTGCATGGGCAACGGCCCCGGCGATTTGGAGGATTACTTCCAGTTCATTCAGAGCCATGATGGCTTGGTCGGCGGTTTCCTGTGGGAGTGGTGCGACCACGGTATTTATAAAGGGAAGATGCCAGACGGCCGCGGCATCTATTATTACGGCGGCGACCACAATGAGTGGCCGCATGACGGCAACTTCTGCATGGACGGTCTGGTTTACCCCGACCGCCGCCCGCACACCGGGCTGTTGGAGTTTAAGAATGTCTATCGCCCGGCGCGTGTTGTGAAGTACGACCGGGAATCCGGCATGCTCACGCTGCATAACTACATGGACTTTGTTGATTTGACCGAGTATGCCGCACTAACCTATCAGGTAAGCTGCGACGGTGAGGTCATCGACAACGGCTTCATCCCTTACCCTGACGGTTTCACCCTGCCGCCGCACAGCGAAAAAACGCCTTGCCGTTGGCCGTCCATATTCCCGATAAAGGCAAGTGTTTCCTGAAAATCTTCTACCATTGCGATAAAGACCTGTCCTTGCGTTCGGAAGGTCATCTTCTGGGTTTTGATGAAATCCTGCTGGAAAACGAAGACAGCCGCAACCAGAAAACCTTGGCTATGTGGAGTGATGCCCCTTCCAACAGCACAATCACTGTTCAGGAAACAGACCGCTATTTGACGCTGCGCGGAAAGAACTTCACCTACAACTTTAATAAGCTGACGGGTCTGTTCGCCGCGATGCAGTACGAGGATGCAGTCCTGTTGGACAAGGAAATGGAGTTCAACATCTGGCGTGCTCCTACGGACAATGACCGCAAGCTGAAGCTGGATTGGCTGGCTGCCCGCTATGACCACTGTATGACCAACGCCTACCGCACCGAATATCAGGTGACGGACAGCGGTGTGACTCTGCGCGCCAAAGTCGGCATTGCACCGATCAGCTTGCAGAAATTCCTTGATTTGGATGTCTGCTGGACGGTTTCCAACAGCGGTGCAGTAACGCTGGCACTGCACGCTGAGCGCAACACGGTATTCCCCGAACTGCCGCGCTTTGGCCTGCGCCTGTTCCTGCCAAAAGAAATGGCCCGCGTCAGTTACTTCGGCATGGGTCCGATGGAAAGCTACTGCGACAAGCACCATGCTGCCAGCCACGGTTACTTCAGTTCCACCATCTGGCAGCAGCACGAGGACTACATTCGCCCGCAGGAGAACGGCAGTCACTATGATTGCGATTATGTCCAGCTGGATGGCGCTGGCATCAAGCTTACCGCTGTCGGTGCAAAGCCGTTCTGCTTCACGCCTCGCACTACACGCAGGAAGAGTTGACTGAAAAGGCGCACAACTATGAGCTGCACCCCTGTGACAGCACCGTTCTCTGCCTTGACTATGCACAGAACGGCATCGGCTCTGCCAGCTGCGGGCCGCGTCTGGCGGAGCAGTACCGCCTTGACGACGCTTCCTTCGATTTCAGTATCCGTCTGATTCCCGAAAAAGCATAACCTCTACACAAAAGAATGGAGAAATTCTCATGTCTGAAAACACTGAAAGACGTTATTTGAAGTGGTATAACAAGGTCGGATACGGCTCCGGCGATGTTGCGGGCAACGTGGTCTATGCGTTCCTCTCCTCGTTCGTTATGATCTACCTGACCGACACCGTCGGCCTGAATCCCGGCATCGTCGGCACGCTGATTGCTGTGTCCAAGCTGTTTGACGGCCTTACCGACATCTTCTTTGGCTCGATGATTGACAAGACGCACTCCAAGCTGGGCAAGGCTCGCCCGTGGATGCTCTACGGCTACATCGGCTGCGCCATCACACTGGTCGGCATCTTCGCCATCCCCATGGGCATGAGCGAGTTTGCCAAGTACGCATGGTTCTTTATCTGTTATTCCCTGCTGAACGCTGTGTTCTACACGGCCAACAACATCGCCTACTCTGCCTTGACTTCCCTCGTCACCAAGAACAGCGCCGAGCGAGTCGAGATGGGTTCCTACCGCTTCATGTTCGCATTCGCCACCAGCCTTGCCATTCAGTCTTTCACACTGCTGGCTGTCTCTGCACTGGGCGACACCGCCGAAGCATGGCGCACCGTGGCTATCGTCTATGCCATTATCGGTCTGATCGTCAACACGCTCTCTGTTTTCTCCGTCAAGGAGTTGCCGGAGGAAGAGTTTGTCAACACCACGGATAAAGCCGAAATCAGAAAGACGAGAAGTACGGTCTTGTCGAGCTGCCAAGCTGCTGGTCTCCAACAAATACTACCTGATGA
>ENA-OQCD01000091-OQCD01000091.1-human-gut-metagenome-genome-assembly--contig:-NODE-91-length-20961-cov-5.667371_pt1 | contig 20961 bp, 29 predicted proteins | sample MGYA00242755_ERZ504571 | MGnify/ENA primary metagenome ERZ504571 (study PRJEB26092, sample SAMD00036274) | human gut metagenome | host: Homo sapiens | study: EMG produced TPA metagenomics assembly of...
CGCTGTTGTCAGAATGAGTACTCTTAGGGCAACACCGCATAATTCTAAGTGCCGATACGGCGAGCGAGGTGCGGCAGCTGCTAAGCCAAAAGCGCAGATAATACTGGATGTCTTATCGAGCATTTTGGCAACGCAGATGCGTGCCGCAGCCGCCGAAGCGGTGCTTAAGCCGCAAGGCGGGAATTGTGCGGTGTTGCCTTAGAATTTTCCGCCGGAACTGCCGCCGAAGCCGTCGCTGTCGGTACTCGAGCCGCTCGAGCTGCTCGAGCTGTCGTTCTTGACGGGGTCGTATTTTTCGGTCTCGGTGGTGTGGGTGTAGGTGTCCTCCACCACGGACAGCGCCAAGCCTTCGGCGGGCATGTAGGCGTTGGCATGGGTCTGCTCGTTGGCAGTTTTCATCTGCGCATAGAAGATGCCGCAGACAATACACGCTACAGCCAGCGGAATGACAAACACAAACACCCACTTGATCCAACCCTTGCGGGGTCGTTGCCGCTGTCCAGCGGTGCACCCTTTTCGGCATAGAAATCAAGCGTGTCCGCGCACATTTCTATGTAGGTTTCGGAGGCCTTGTAATACGTTCCGTCCGAGAGCATCGGCACGATCTTATCTTCGATCTGCGCGATGCGGTAGTCGGTAAAGGCCGTGACACCGCCGCCGTAGGTGATGGTAACATAATCGCGGGAATCCAGCGCAATCAGGAACAGGATACCGCTTTTGCCCTCGCCGTAGCCAAGGTCATAGTCGCGGTACCAATCCTTGGCAAACTCGCGCACGTTCTGCCCGCCGATGTCAGACACCGTCAGCAGGTAGACGTTGACACCGTGTCCGGCACTGGCGTCCTGCGCCTTTTGTTCCAATTCAGCGGTCGCTTCGGGTTTGAACAGCTCGTAGGTGTCCATCACCAACGGCATTTCGGCAAACGCCGGTACGGCGCAGAGCAAGCACAGCACCAGTGCCGTAAGCAGAGAAAACAGTTTCTTTTTCATACTCTGTTTCCCCCCTTTCAAAGCAGGATGGCAAGCAGGATCATCAGCGGAACACTGATGCCTGCAAACCAGGCGGCCACCTTTCGATTATCAACCGGCAGATCGCCCACCAGCTTGCCGGTCTGCCCGTTCATGGCGAACAGATAATCCTTGCCCTGCCATTTGGTGTGCAGCATCCACACCGGCAGCAGCGCGTAGTGCTTGGCGGTGTAATCAATATGGATGTTCTCGCTCAGGGTGCTTACGCTGTTGTAGCCGGTAATGCTGGCCGAAAGCTCGCTGCTGACCGAATTCTGCATCCGGCTGTGGGCGCGGGCCTGGCAGGTGTCGGCGTCCTCGTCGTATTTGTCTGCCATATAGCCCGGCAGGTACGCGGTCGAGAAGGGCTGGAAGGCGCGGTAGTCATAAGGCTCAATGGCATCCATATGCCCGTTGGGCATCTTGGTCGAGCCGTCCACCGGCACGCCCATGAACTGCGTGGTACCGGCGCGGCGGACATCGTAGTGGCGGGTCGTGGTGATGACATAATCGCCGTTGCGGTGGCTGGAGCTGGTCGTGGCTTCATATTGGCCCGAACCGGAGGCGTTGGCATCGAACAGCCAGAATGGGACATACACGCCCTTGATCTCCTCGATATGATTCTGCGAAGAGAAGGCATTGGGCAGGAATCTCTTCCCGCGATAGTATTTTTTCAGTGCGGCCTTGGCGGCGTTCTTATCCAGCACAAACGGCAGGACAAGCTCAGGCCGCTGCATGCCGCTGAACTGCCCCGCGATGACCGTTGGATTGCCGCAGTATGGGCAGCTTGTCGCGGCGGTCGTCTCGTCACAGATCAGCTCTGCGCCGCAGGACGGGCAGGAATAGCTGCGCAGTCCGGCGGCCTCGTTTTCGCTCCAGACGGAGTCTGGCGGCGGTGCTTGTTTATTCTGTGCCGCGGTTTCGGCAGCGGCTTCTTTTTTCAGCATAGAGCGCTTCGATCTCAGCAGTATCGTAGCTGCTGCCGCAGAAGTCACACACCAGCTTTCCGCTGGCACCATCAAAGTGAAGCGGACCGGTACAGGCAGGGCATTGGTAGTTGGTAAGCTGCGTTGCCATTATGCGTCACCTCTCTTTCCTTCGGTTTGCAGCTGCCCTGCCAGATCTTCAAAAAAATCACGCAGGGTGCTGCGCGTATTGCCATCGGCATCCAGATAACGGTAGATGATCTCGCCATCCGGGGCCTTGTAAATCAGGCAAACGCTATCTAACGTTTCATCGGTGATGAATAAGCCGGGAGAATTTTTCTTTTCGTCTGGCAGGCTTTCCAGCCCCAGCTTTTCTGCCAGAGCCAGGGCTTCTTGCCAATGGGTGCCCTCAACAGGGATATTTTCCAGCTCCACCCATTCATCATCCTTATAATTGCAGCTGAAAAGGCAGCCGTCAACCGGGTCATTTCTTATGCTGAACCCATAGGTGTCGTCATAGCACATACCGGAATAACTGATGCTGATACCGGTCAGTGTGCCGGGCGGCGCTTTTTTACAGCCGGACATTGTCAGAAAAGCGGCTGCGGCGCAAAGCACCGCAGCGATTTTTTTGTGCATCACTGGCCAAACGGCTTACCGCACTCCGGGCAGAACTTGGGCGGATGAGCCGGGTCATCCGGGGTCCAGCCGCACTGGCTGCACTTGGCGGGAGCCGGGGCGGGCTTGGGGCTGCCGCAGTTGCAGCAGAACTTACCGGTGTTGGAAGTGCCGCAGCTGCATACCCAGCTGGCGGCTGCGGGTGCCGGGGCAGGCTTGGGGCTGCCGCAGTTTGCGCAGAATTTGCCGGTGTTGCCGGTCTGGCCGCAGCTGCAGGTCCAGCCTGCGGGGGCAGAGGCCGGGGCCGGGGCGGGCTGTGCGGCGACCTGCTGCTGGGCACCCATCTGGTACAGGTTCTGGGCGTTCATACCGCCCGCCGCACCGGCCATATTCATGCCCATAAAGGCCATGGCGGGGCCTGCGCCCTGATTACCGGCCGCGGTCTGCATGGCACTGGCCTGTGCGCCGACAAGATGCGCAGCGGCACGGGTCGGGTCCATAAAGCTGCGTTGCGCTGCATTTCCTTGAGCATCTGCTCGTCTTCCTCGCTGGCCTTCACGCTGGAAACGCCGAAGGATACGATCTCGATGCCGCGCAGCTTGCCCCACTTGGCGCTCAGCACATCGTTGAGGGCCTCAGCAAGCTCCATCGTGTGGCCAGGCAGTGCGGAATAGCGGATGCCCATATCGCTGATCTTGGCAAAGGCGGGCTGCAGGGCGGTCATCAGCTCGGATTTCAGCTGCCCGTCGATCTCATCGCGGGTGTAGCCTTCCTCCACATTGCCGCAGACATTGGTGTAGAACAAAATGGGGTTGGTGATGCGGTAGCTGTACTCGCCGAAGCAGCGGATGGCAATGTCGATGTCGATGCCGGCGCGCTGATCCACCACGCGGAAGGGCACCGGGCTGGGCGTGCCGTATTTGTTGCCCACCAGCTCCTTGGTGTTGAAGTAATAGATGCGCTGATCCATCGGGGCCTCGCCGCCGAAGGTAAAGCGCTTGCCGATGTTCTGGAACACTGCGCCGATGGACTCGGACAAATCGCCGCTGAACAGCGTCGGCGCGCTGCCGGTATCGTAGGTGTACTCACCCGGCTCGGCGCACATATCCACGACCTTGCCCTGCTCCACGATCATGGCACACTGGCCGTCGGCAACGGCCACGATGGAGCCGTTGGAGATAATGTTGTCATTGCCTTTGGTGTTGGCGCTGCGTCCGCTCTGGCGTTTCCAGCCGCGGGTAGCCAACAGGTCAGCTGGCATGGCTTCACAATAAAAGTATTCCTTCCACTGGTCGGCCATAACGCCGCCAGCAGCGCCCATTGCAGCTCTGATAAGTCCCATAATGATCCTCCTATATCAGGGGCGGGCAGGGCCCGCCCCATTTTGTACAGATAAATCAGTTCGTTATTTGTTGGCCAAGGCGGCCTTGTACTCCTCATAGCGGGGCGGCAGCTCTTCGAGCTCCTCGTTCCACTCGGTGCCGTCCAGCCTCATGTAGAAGCTGACCGCACAGGCCGTACCGTCGTCGCCCTCGTAGTCATACATGAACAGCGAGATGCTGTCGTTATACGGGTACAGGTTGAACTTATACGCACCGCTCTCGGTTATGTTCTGGTCAAGCACCCAGTCGTAGCCGTCCAGGATAGGCTCGATATGGTCATCATAGACATTGACCCACATCGTGATGACCGGGTCATCGGGCATACCGTCACGGTAAACCTCAAAGTAGTGGCTGCCGTCATCGCTCTCACCGATGTAGCCCCAGCAATCGTAGGTGTCGGTGTCAAAGTAATCACGGTTCGGTACATTCTTGTAGTTTTCCATCCGGAACCAGCCGTACCAGTTGGTGTTGCCCAAATCATCGTAGGTGTTGCCGTCGTCGTAGGTGTAGGGCGGGTCAGGCTCATCCGGGCCGTCGATCCAGCCGTCGCCGTCATATTCGTCCTCGCCGCCGTCCAGCAAAGTGGGGTCGATTTCAGGCTTGGTGTCGCTGCGCTTAAAGACCATGGTCATACCGTCAAACTCAATGGTCAGCAGGTCACCCTCGCGGGTGTAGGTCATGGCCGGGGTATCGGGGTCGGTCAGCGCGTAGAAGCTGCCGTCCTTCCATTGGAAGGTGACAAAATCCTCCATGTAGGTTTCGCCGGTGCCGTCCGCGCGCAGCTCAATGTAGAAGTCCTCCATATCGACGAGGGCAAGCTCCTCCTTGGAGAGGGTGTACTCGCTGTCGGAGGCGGATTCCAGCACATAGATGCCCACATCGGTATCGCTGCCTGCGGTGGTGCCCTGGGTCATGCTGTCACCGTCCAGAGGCTGCTGCATGGTGCTGCCGGACTTGACGAAGTAGATCGTCACGCCCTGTCCCTGCACATCGTTCAGGGTCAGGATTTCGTCTTGCAGGGTGCCGGTGCAGCTCAGGCCGCCGCAATCCAGCTGGAAGACCCCGCCGTTCAGCGTCCACTTGCCGTAGGACTTGGTGCCGTCCACCGTTACAACGCACTTGCCCTTATCATTCAGGTCCATCAGAACCCGCTGCCGAAGATCCTCGACCTGCGTCACGGAGCCGCCGATCTCGGCGTAGGCTGCTTCCCAGGTGCCCTGATTCGGGTCACCGGCGTTCGGCTTGCCGGTGCGGATAGAGCCGCTAATCATTGTTACGATGATCATAAGCAGGAATATCACCGGGATGGCGATCAGGATCATCCGCTTGGGGGACATTGGTGCGCGGCGGCGCTTGGGCTTGCCGCCGGGGGCCACATTGCCGTAAGGGTTGCCGCCCGTGCGCCGGGTGGCGGCGGCGTGACAGGCGGTGCGGACGCGGACGGGGGCGTTTTTCCCGGCGTAAAGCGGTGCGCCTGCGCCGGTCTGCGGCGGTGTGCCGGGCGCATTGCCCGCGTAAGGATTCGCTGCGTTCGTCCGGGGCTGCGGGGCGGCAGGTGCGCTGCCTGCATAGGGATTGCCGCCGCTTGCCTGCGGCTGCGGGGGCGTCTGTACAGGCTGTGGGGGCGGCGGTGCAGCCTGGGTCGGCTGAACCGGGGGGCGGGGGCACAGCTGCGGGCTGTGCTGCGGGCTGTGCGGCAGGCTGCGGTACGGATACTTTTGCACCGCAATTCTCGCAGAATTTAGTACCGGGCTTTAACTCGGCACCACATTGCGTACAGGTTGCCATAGTGTCTGCCTCCTTTACAAGATAATCGTTTCAGATTTTTTTTATTCGTTTGTCATTTCAAACCAAACGGATTCGTCCTTTGGCAGGTTCAGCAGGGATTCCCCGCCGATATGCCTTACGTAAAAGCCGCCGTAATCGGTGGGCATCATGGCCACGGTTTCGCGCTGTGCGCGCCCTAGATCCATGCGGTACAGCGAAATGCTGCAGATCCAGCCGCGGTGATCCATACCAAGGTAGGTGATGCCGCTGTCCCATGTGGCGGGCTCTCGGTTTTCGTTTCGGTATTCGCCGATGTAGAAGTTCGGCTGATCCTCGCAAATTTCAAACCAGGTACCGGTGTAGTCACTTACATACGAGCCGATCAGGCTGGAAAGTTCCATCGGGTCGGCATTGTGCATGGCCTCGACCAGGTTGAATTTTTCATTGTTGCGGGAGACAGCGTACACCGTTGTATACTCGGCCTCGAAATCCGCATCGTAAGCGGTGCCGATCTCAAACTTGACGATCTCGTTGACGCCGTACAGCGGGCCGCCGTTGGCCATGGTGCCGCACTGTGCGCCGCTGATGACGTCGATGTACTCGACATTGCCGTCCTCGGTCAGCAGGAACACATAGGGGGCATAATCCTGGCCGACACTGGTCATGAGCATCTTTACATAGTTGCCGTAGCAGCCGTTTACCGTAAACTCGGTTTGGTCGCCCAGCTCGTACCATTCCTTCATGTCTTGGTAGGTAACTGCGCCGTTGGAGCTTACATAGTCGGTCAGGGCGCGCACCGTTACCTTGCCGGTGGCGGTCACATCGCAGGTAAACCATTCGTCCTGGCCGTGCAGCACCTGGCCGCTGGCCTGCCGCTTGTTGGGGTCAACCTGAACATCTGTCCAGTACATTCCCGACCCGGCGGGGGTGTACATCGGTACGGTCACGACAAAACCGTTTGAAAAATGGGGAAATATGGAGTAGTAGGTAAATACACTGTCAAGCTCGCTCAGGCTTTGCGCGCGCATCTTGTACAGCATGGCGGTATATTCGGGGTCATAGCCGCCGAAATGGACATCGAAATGCTGTGCTGTGGCGCGCTGCAGCGCGTTCAGGGTCTTTGCGCTGTCGGTGTAGCCATGTATTCGAGCAAATCCAGATTGGTAAGCTCCTGCCCTGTGGCAAAGTTGTAATGGTAGCTGCCCACATCGTGGTTGAACAACGTGTCGGAACTGGTCACCTGCAGGCTCAGCACGGGGCCGTTCCAGTTGCTGACCCAGATGATGAAGCCGGTGTCGATGAAATCATTGCGGGAACGGGCATCCTGGGCACGCTCTACCAGATAGCCGTATCGGTAGTTGATCATCTCGTTGATGTGCTTGGCGTCCTCGGTGTCATCATCGATCTGCGGTACTTCATAAAAATAGGTGTCCTCGATGCCGTTGGGGTCGGTGTAGGTAAAGCGCTCGCTGTACAGCGGGATAATGCGGGAATCATCCAGCCTCCGGCTGCTTTGCGGCTTGACAGCGGCTTCGTCCTTTTGAACGGTCGGGGTCGTATCGTCGGACGACTCGACTGTCGGTTCCGTTATCGGGGCGGAAACCGACGGGGTGCCGGAAGATGCCGAGGCAGGCGGGGCATTGCTGCGCCCGCAGCCCGTTGTGATCAGCAGCAGGGCCGCCGCCGTCAGGGATAGCAGTTTTTTCATGGTCGGTTCACCTGCCTTTTCGTTGCGGGTAGTGTGTGTCAGCGATTGCCTTAGCCAAAGGTGATGCTGTTCAGAATGGTGTCGCCCTCGGTGCCGGGGTCAATGTCTACGCCGGAGATCTTGATGGCCAGCCAGCCACCGGTGGGCATCTCGCCGTAGTATTCCGTCCACAACATACCTACGTTTTTGTAGGTGCGTCCGGCCATCTCCACGCCGCCGATGGTGCGCGTGGCAAGCTCCTCCACATTTTCAAAGTCGTCGTAATAGTAGTTGATCTTATCCAGACCGCTTTTCAGTTCAAAGGTTATGCGCGGGTCGCCGGAGAAGATATGACTGGGGTCATCGGTCGGGAACAGCTTGATATCCGCGAAACGGGGCGAAACGGACTTGTACCAGCCCTGGTCGGGGCAGGTCACGTTGAGCACCAGCGTAAAGTCCGAACCAAACGCCTCCAAAGTCTGGGTATTCAGGCCAGCGGCCGATGGGTAATCGGGATTTTCTGCAGGAGCGGAAGCGGGGGCTGGTTCGGCGGTGGCTTCCGGCTCCGGCTCTGCAGCAGGCTCCGATGCAGGTTCGGATGCAGGCTCGGATGCCGCGTCGGTCTTGGGCTCTGCCGGGGTCTCCGTCTGGGGTTCAACAGCCGGTTCGGCGGCCTGCGCTTTCAGGTCGGATAAACCGGAATTGACCTCTTTGGTCACATCCCCCTTGGAGCAACCGGCCAAAGCCATAAGCATCATGGCTGCCAATACGGCAGCGAGCGTTCGTTGTACTTTTTTCATAGCTGTCCTCCTTTTGGTCATAAAGTGTCCATCATAGCGCTCAGATAGGCAGGCGAGACGGAAGCGTAGACAAAATCATCGACAATATGGTCCTTTTTTGCCAGGCACACGGCGGTGGCCAGCTCGGGATATTCGGCCTCATCCACAAGCAGTACCGTTTTGCAGTGCGGGCAGACATCCCGCAGGTCGTTTGCCAGCAGCAGTCTGTCCTGCAGGGTGCGCGGCGGATGTGGGCAGACCTCCAGCAGCAGGACATCCGCCCTGCAGGAACGGCATAGCTTTACAATATCCTTTGTCTTAGGACCAGCGTTTTGCACCTGGAAGTCCGGCCCGCCCTGTTTCAGTGCCATTGTCAATGCGCTCGTCATCACAGAGTATTGCGCGTCCAAAACGATCCTCCGCACGGCGTAGCCTCCTTTCCTGCAAAGAATACGATTTGTCAACTTCATCATACCGGAATCGGACGATTTCTACCCCCACCTTTGGATAGTTTTTTGGACTTTTTTCTGCTTTTTTCAGTACTATTGCAAAAAAAAGTGCAGATTGCGTCATAATGATACTGGAAAGAAACAGACGGATGATCTCCCCTTTGGAAAGGACAGGCACTATGACAAAGGTACGGCTTGGCAATCTGTGTTTAGCCGCTGCGGTTGCAGGGGTGATTCTCTGCGCTGTCCTGATGCGGGCGTTTTATATGCCGTATTCCGGCTTTTGGCGCACGGTGCTGTATAATATTCTGATCTTTTCCTGGGCGGTATCGGTCTGGTGGCGTATCCTGCACGCACAGACCCGCCGCTGCCTGCTGGGTGCTGCCGCCCTGATGCTGTTCTGGCTGGATATCCGCCTGATCCGCTATGACTTTGCCCAGACGCCGGAGATGCTGCGGCGATTGTGGTATGCGTACTATATCCCGATGCTGCTGATCCCGACCCTTGCACTTTATACGCTTTTCTTTTTGGATCGGGGGCAGTCCTCCCCGCTGTACAAGTACCGGTACGTGATTTTTGTATTCCCTGTGGTACTGTTCAGCCTGGTGCTGACAAACGACTGTCATCAGCTTGCGTTTGCGTTCCCACCCGGGCAGGAGGTACTGGGCAGCCCCGATTACACCTATCGGTTCGTATATTACCTCTGTCTGCTGTGGATATTTTCCTGTGCCGTGTTCACGGTGGTGTACCTTGTACGGCGCTGCCGTATTCCGCATACAAAGCGCATCCTCTGGCTGCCGCTTGTGCCGATTTTTTGGGCCACCCTCTATGCTTTACTGTACAAGCATATTTTAAATGTGCCGTGGATGCATGCGATCGCCGGTGATATGACCGTGGTGCAATGTCTGACCTTTACAGCATCCTTTGAGGCGTGCATCCGGTGCGGGCTTATCCAATCCAATATGGGGTATGCCACGCTGTTTGAGGTATCTATGGCCAAGGGTCTGATCACGGACCGGGCGTTTGTGCCTGTGCAATGCTCCATGCAGGCAGCGCCGCTCCATGAAGAGCAGCTGCGTCAGGCGCTCACCGGCAGTGTCCAGTTGGATGCAACGACCCAGCTTCACGGCCACCCGATCCGGAAAGGGTATATTTTCTGGCAGGAGGACATCACCGAACTGGTGGCTCTGCTGGAGGAGCTGCGTCTCACGCAGGAGGAATTGCATGACATCGGGGACGCATACAGGCAGAAACAGCCCAGAAGGCACAATGGCTGAAGCTGAGCGAGCAGAACCGGCTGTATGACAAGATCGAGACCGTCACAGCCCACCAGCTGGCACGGATACAGGAATACCTGATCGCGCTCAAGGCCACGGACGATATCGATACCGCCCGGCGGCTGCTGAAGCACATCGTCATTTTGGGAACCTATATCAAGCGGCGCAGCAACCTTGTTTTTGTCTGCGACAAGGCGGAGGACATCGACACCACGGAGCTGCGGCTGAGCCTGTTTGAATCGGCCGAGAGCCTGCGCCTGAGTGATATACGCTGCGCCGTACAGATTGCCGACACAGCAAAGATTTCCCCTGCATCCGCCGTGGCAATCTATGACGCCTTTGAAGCCATCATAGAAGCGACCCTGCCGGGATTGCAGGAGATCCTTTTCTGCGCCGAGCATACGGCGCAGGGCTGGGGGCTGCGCTGCAGCGTTCAATGCACCGACGCGCCCGCTGCGCTGCCCGGCCTGCCGCAGATGCAGCTTGAACGGGATGATGACGGGCTTTTGTATTTCACGATGTTTCCGGCAGAAGGAGGCGGCCTATGATTCCCCGAATCTCCCGCAACGCCGTCAAGGAAGGCTTTGACACGCTGCCGGCGGCCATCTGCTACTTTGACCGCAATGGTCTGCTGCGTCTGATCAATCACAGGATGCAGGAAATCGCCGCAGTCCTCTGTGGCCGGGATCTGCAGACCCTTACGGATTTGGAGCAGGCGCTGCGCAGTCCCGGCGGCGGTGTGCGGCTACGCGATGAGGCCGCCCGCATCTACGAATTCCCGGACGGAACGGTATATCATTTCACGGTGCGCCCTGTTCAGGACAAATACGGTATACCGTACACCGAGGTGATGGCCACCGATGTCACCCAGCTGGCCACATTGCATGCTGCACTGCAGCAGGAAAACGAGCGCCTTGCCGATGCGAACCGCCGCGCAAAGCGCTTATATGACAATATGCCCGACATTGTGCGGGAGGAAGAAATTCTGAAAATGAAGATGCGGGTGCATGACGACATCGGCCATACCCTGCTTGCCGCACGGCGCGCACTGCGGCATGAGCATGACCTCGCCCGGCTCAGGAGCGAAGCTGCGAAGTGGGAAAGCTCCATCTCCCTGCTATGCCGCGCCCGGCAGGAGAATGCTGCAGAGGACCCGCTGAGCTATATGCAAAGGCGGGCGGCTGTTCTGGGTGCAGCCGTACAGCTGCGCGGTGCGTACCCTGCGGCACGCGCCACCCGCGAGCTCTACGCACTGATCCTGCGGGAGTGTACCTCCAACGGTGTACGGCATGCGGGCGCCACGGAATTGTACGCCGATTCCGAGCATCTGCCACAGGCATGGCACCTTTGCATCACGAACAACGGCGCACCGCCCAGGGCGGAGATAAAGGAAGGCGGCGGGCTTTCCTCGCTCCGCCGCCGTATTGAAAAAGCAGGGGGTACAGTAACCGTACATTCCCTGCCTGTATTTGTTCTGGAAGTCACCCTGCCCGATAAGGAGAGCACTAATGATACGCGTTATGATCGTTGAGGACCAAAAGCTGGTACGGAGCCTGCTTGAAAGCTATATTCAGAACGAGGACGGGTATCAGCTTGCTGTGTCTATCCCCGGCGCTGCAGAGGCTCCCATCCTGTGCGATACCGAGGACATCGACCTTGTGCTGATGGATGTGCAGACAGAACACCGCGAAAACGGCCTGGCCGCCGCCAAAAAGATACGAGAAGCGCACCCGGAAATCAAGATCGTGGTGGCGACCTCGCTTATTGACACACAGGTCTTGGCACGCGCAAAAGCCGTGGGCGCGGACAGCCTGTGGTATAAGGACGGCGATGAAGGGACCCTGATGCAGGTCGTGCGCCGCACGATGGCGGGGGAGCATATCTTCCCCGATGCACCGCCCAGCGTGGAGATCGGCACTGCCATGAGCGCCGAGTTCACCAAAGGAGAGATGAAGGTCCTGCGCTGTCTTGTGCGCGGGCTGTCCTATAACGAGATTGCCAAAGAACTCGGCATCGAGCCATCCACCGTGAAGTATCACGTCATCAATATGCTGCAAAAGACGAACCTGGAGAATAAACTCCAGCTTGCCCATCGCCGCCACCGAAGCCAAATTGGTGGTGGAGTTGGCAGAGGAGTAATTTGTAGTATATAAAAAATAGTTGGCAGACCATGAACCGTTATTCCATAGCAAACGGTGCGTAAAAAAGTAAAAGTGCCCGCGGCTAAGGAACGCCGCACTGTTCGAGTATCTCCGACGCTGCACCAGATCGTGCCTTCTTGAAATAGAGCAACAAAAAACGCCCTACACTTTTGTGTAAGGCATTCTTTGGTGCACCATCGGGGACTCGAACCCAGGACCCACTGATTAAGAGATATGGTATCCTTGTTCCCTATCTTTCCACAACTTTGCAAATCGTTGATTTTACGCGATTTTAATAGGATAATTTAGGGCTTTGCTCCCCCTCGTGCCTTAATTTGCCCTATCTTTCCGCGTCATACTTGAGCAGAACTTGAGCAAGATTCCTTGAGCATATTCTCCAAACTTGCTTGTACTCGTCCAATCGCTTCCATCTGGGTGCTATCAAATACCTTGGCATAGATGTTCAGCGTTGTCGAAACATTCGCATGGCGCAGAATCGTCTGCACCGTTTTGGGGTCTGCGTGTGTCCGAATCAACAGCGTTGCACACAGGTGCCGCAGCGAGTGTACCGTGACATGCGGCAAGCCGTTGCGTTCCGTCAGCTTATCCAGCCATTCATTGATTGTGCTCGGATTTAGCGGCGTGCCATCATCTCCAACGAACAGACATTCCCACTCGCCGCGCCATGCGTCACCATACATTGCCTTGTGCTCGTTCCACCACTGGCGGTATTCCGCAAGAACTTCTGCCAGCATAGGCGACAACGGCAAGTCCGCTTTGCTTTCCTTGGTTTTCAGTTTGCCAAGAATAAGCCCCTCGCCACTCTTTTCTTTGAGCTGCTGCGCCACATGTACAATGCCCTTGCCTAAATCCACGCTGCCCCACGTCAAGCCACACAGTTCACCCTTGCGCAATCCCAGATAAATCAGAATCAGCAGCGCCGTTTTGACGCGAATATCCTTCTCGCGCATGACGGCGCGAATGAAACGAGCGCTTTCTTCCTCGGAAAACACATAGATTTCCGCGTCAATTTTCGGCGCACGAACGGCGTCAATCGGGTTATCGGTCAGCAGCTTGTGCTTTTCCGCGTAGTGGCAGACCGCGCGCAAAAAGCGATGCACGCCATTGATGGTCGTGCTGGAATAGGGTGATTTCCGCACTTCCAGCTTGAACGCTTTATCCACAGCGCATTGCAGCACCTTTGCCATTTTATCCGCACTTTCCAGCGATACGCGGCAGCCCTTGCAGGCAATCTGCACCGTGTCAATGCACAAGCCCGCCTTTTCCGCAAGTACCTTGTAGGTCATGCCCTTTTCTTTGCGGATTTTATCAAGCTCCGTTGCCGTCACACAGTACGTCCGCTTGGCGTCCGGTTCCCGCATGTCGGCATAGATACGCTCGATTTGATAGGCTTTCAGTGCCGAAATCGGCATATTGCCGATATCGTCCTCCACAACGCGCAGCATATACTCGTACCACTCTTTTGTCTTGTACTCCATTTCCGTGTTGCGAATATACTCGCGCGCCACATCGGACAGCTTCGTTCTGGCATCAAGCGCAGCGCGTCCCTGCTTCACTTCGTTTTCAAAAAACTTACCGCTCGCCGTTTTGCTTTCTTTTTCAGCGGCCTTTGCGGTCATCCCTGCGGGCGGCTTGCCACGTTTTGGAGCGTGTCCGCTGTTTTCCATCGGCGCTCTGGCTCAAGAACACCCGGAACTGGTATACCGTTGTTTCTTCGCTTTTCGTGCGTTTTGTAATATTCATGTTATTCTCCTATAATAAGCGCCCGCTGACACCAGAACGGGCGCTGCGTAAATTATGCGCTGACAGTCAGATAGTCCATCAGATTCTGCCAAGATACCAAAATTTTACGCCCGGTGCGGACGGCAGGGAGCTTCTGCTCCTCTACCCAACGGCGCAGGGTCTTTTCCCCCACGGGAATGCCCTCCTCCCGGCAGCGCGCGGCAGTGTTGCGGATGGTTGCAATATCAGCGTATTTCTTGTTGGTGTTTTTCATGGTAGATACCTCCTAATATAGATAGTGAGATACCACCACATCGCAGCGGCTGTGCCCCATCTGCTGGGATACCGCCAGTAAGATACCTTTATCGTAGGCTTGCCCTTTGCGTTCCGCTCTGCAATAGTACATGTTCCCCGTTGCTGTACCCCGTTCCGCAAAATAGCGGTACAGGTCTTGCGCGTACTGTGCTCGCAGATAATGCAGCGGCATATCCTTGGGCAGCGCCGTCAGCGGCAGCAGGTATTTGCTATTGCTGGGCTTTGCACTGTACTTGGCGAAGATTTTCCGCACACGGTCTGCATAGTCGGGCAGTACAAGCGCGTCGCGCTCTTTTCCACCCTTCTCACGCAGGTGCACACGCAGGTTTCCTTCCGTATCTGTTCGCAAACCGTCCGCCGTCAAGCCCCGCAAGCCGCCCCCGCCGGCACCACAAGCACGCGCCAATAAGCGGGCGCCTCGTGGTGTTCGGCGTGGTAGCGGTCATTGCTTGCGCTTAGTGTTCGCCCCCCGCGTTATATCGGCGCGGTGGCGTATCGGCAGGCTTTCGACCCCGAACAGTTCTTGATAAGGCTGCGCGTACACGGCGCACAGTGCATAAACCCTCGTGCGTATCGTCCACACTGACAGGTTCCGTGCTATCATGTCCGCGTAATAGGCTGGCAAATGCTCCTTGCATTCGGCAAGGTTGCGGCAGCCGTATCGCTCGGCAATCCAGCACAGCGCTGTCTTGGCTTGTCTTGCATAGGTCGTTAGCGATGTGGTAGCGTATAGCCCCGTGATGGTCTTGTACGCGGTATGGTTATCCTGCGCTGCTTTGCGCGCGGCCTGTTTGTCTTTGTGCTTGCTCTGGCCGCGTTTATCACGCAGTGCCAGTGCCTCGTGCACCTCATGGGTCAGGCGCTTTTGCACACGATGGGAAATCATACCGGGTACACCTCATTTTTCGCGGGGGCTAAGGCTACCCACCACTCTTGACCGTATCACCCCACGGCACGGGCCTGTAAGGTTTAGGACAAGCCAAGGACGATTGCACGCTCGTCCAAGGAAAGCGCGCCCGAACCGTTCGGGCAAGGATGCTGTATCTGCTGCCTTAATGCAGATACTGCGATACATAAAATTGCGTCAATGCGTTACAATGTACTTACCAGCAGTGCGTACTGCCGGGCTGTCGGGCTGCAATATTTCTTGCGGGTCGCCACGCACCGTGCCAACGTACTGGCGGCGGCGCTGTGGGCAGACCCGATTGCAAGCTCCAATGTTACGGGGTACGGTATCGCCGCAAGGCGGTGCCGTATTTCTGTGATTTTGCGCTGCTGCCCTTGGGCGGGCATTCCTGCCGTAAAGCTGCAAGCGCTGTCGGGCTATCCATACATAACATGCTTCATCCATGCCGTGCAGGTAGCACAACCCCTGCACGGCCAGTTTGACCGCCTGCAAGGATAACCCCTTGTTTGTTTTTACTTTCTGGGCCATGGCTTTCACCAACCGCCCGTTTTCATCTATCACCACATATGCGGTTGCTGCTGCCCCCGTTATGCGGTCCTGATATTCACCAACGTACACCCGGCAGGTCATGCTTTTGCCACCGCCTGCCGCTTATAATTTTTTCGCTGGACGTTTTGTTTGCGCGCCAGTATTTCATCTGCTTCTTGCTCCGCTGCCGCCGCAGCAGCTCTGACTGCGGCAAGCATTGTTGTTACTTCCTGTTCCGTTAATTCCATCTGCTCAATGTGGTAATATTCGCCGCAGGAGCAGATATGCCCTTCTGCATCCCGTTCCCCTAAAGTGCAAGTAATCGAGAACATCGCTCGATGCTCCGCCGTTGGTGTTACCAACAGCGTCCGCACATAGCCATAACCATCTTTGCGGTATCCCTTTTCCGCACACTTTTCAGGCTGATAATATCTACCGCGGTCAGTGTTACATTTCCTTGTGGTACATCCTGTTCCATTGCCATCAATCGGTTATTTTTAACTTTGCAGCATAATTTTTTAACCTTATCTCCATCTGCAATATGCTGCAATCTAATCATCACCGCCCCTGCAAGATAGGCAGGCAGCACATATAGTGTGCTATCATTGCGGCTGACAGTAAAGATGGGCTTTGCGTGGGGTGCGGCCTGTGACTGTTTGTAGTTCGTTTTCATTGTTTTTGCTCCTTACGTTTGTTATTATTTTTATGAAATAAAAAAGCGCAAGCCAAACAGACGCACATTTCGGTGCGTTTATTCAGCCTGCGCTTTTATACCGCAGGGTACACCTTGCACAGAGTATGGCAAGGCATAGTTGTATCAATAAATTTGGTGGTTATGCCTTTACAGCATAATTGTTAATCGTTCGCTTGCGCCGTTTATGTTATCTATCTACATTTTTTATTGTATGCTGTTCGCACAGCCCGTCAAGGATAATATCAAAAAAATTTTATTTTTTTATTCCATTATTTTTTCATTCCTATCATCGCAGTAAAATCAAAAATGGCTGTCTGATATCAGAACAGCCACTTTCACTTTTTTTCAAAAAAAATTCCAGCTATATTTTAACTGATAATAATTCCTATACAGCAACGAAGAGTTAGCACCCTCCAGCATCAATTTCTTCCTGAGTACAACCGTTATCAGTAGGAGCTGAGTTCACTGGTCCCCCCCAACGGTCGTAGCCTTCGCCGTACTTATCTCCAGAATTGCTGGAATCGCCAGAACCGCCATTATCGCCACCACTCGGCTGTTCCGGCTGAGGGTCAGGTGCTGGGGCGGGGGCAGGCTCACTCGGCTGAGCAGGTGCCGGATTACTCGGAGCAGTTACTGCTCCGCTGTTCGAGCTGTTGCCTGCGTTGGAGGAGCTACCAGCGTATCCAGAGTTACTCTTGCTGGAGGTCTTGGTGCTTGCGGGAGCGACTACCTTTTTAGCCTGCACAGTTACTGCATACGTTGCATTTGCATCGGGATTGCTGTCGCTTACAGCAGTGATTGTTGCAGTGCCAGGAGCAACGGCCGTAATCTTACCTTCAGAGTCAACAGTTGCAATTGCCTCATCGCTGGAGGTCCAAGTCACAGAGGCATTGGTTGCCGTATCGGGAGTGACAGTTGCGGTAACAGTCACAGTATTACCTACCGTGAGCACGCCCTCTGTCTTATCGAGAGTAACACTTTCCACGTTCGTGGTAACTGTAACTTTGGTCTCGGCTTTCAGGTCCTCAGGAACAACGCCGAACGCAGAATCCATTGCTGCCAGGTCTTCAGGCATCGTGGCCACGCTGTCGTCAGTTTCTTCAGAATCTGCTGCTTCCACTGCAACAGCACTCAGTTCCGAGGCATCAGCGTCTTTGGCATCCGCAACGACATAGGTCGTGATGGTGCATTCGCCGTTGGCCACCGCAGTCACCTTACCGGTTTCATCGACGGTAGCAACAGATTCGTCACTGGACTCGTATGCGAGCTTGACATCAGTTGCGTCTGCGGGAACCAGCTTAGCGTCCAAGTCCTTGGTGTTCTCGCCATTAGTGACGAGGTCAATAGACTCAGGTGCCGCGACACCGGTGGGAGTGACGACAACTTTGATGTGAGTGCTCGCGGCGATGTCGGCGTCCTTTACGGAAGCCGTAACGTTCGCCTCACCGGCCGCCACTGCAGTAACAGTACCGGTCTCATCAACCGTTGCAACACTCTCATCGGAGGAGGTCCACTCAATGGTGAGCTTTTCGGCACTTGGCTACTTTCTCATCCGTTGCAGCACTTTCACCGGTTGCAGCAGTCTCAGGAGTTACGGCCGGAGCATCGTCGGTGCCGTACACAACAGGCAGGGTAATACTTTCACCCTTCTCCACCATCGCAGACTCCGGAACCGCGATGTTCGTGATTTTCACGCCGCACCCTGCCAGCGCCACCGCCATGATAATAGCGGTGGCCGCCAGAACAATTATCTTTTTCTTCATTGGTTGGTTTATCCCTCCTGAACAAAATAGTGATAAAGTGAATTATATACTTTATCCTGTGTTTCTGCATTCCAACGCGTATATTTATCGTCTGGATAATCCGCATCCGCCACACTGGTCAACTTCCACGCGGATGTAGGAACGCCGTCCCGTACTTGCACGATTGTCGGCGCGCCGAGACGCTTTTCACCAACAGGCAGCGCATTCCTTCGGAATCTGTGACCGTGTAATCCACCGTATACTCGTCCAGCCACACCAACAGTTCCGGGTAGCCTTCTCCTGCCGGGGTCGTCAACACTGGCACTCCCGCCGCCGCATCATAGGTATAAACATCCCGGTACTTGTCAAGTGTACAGTAATACAGACTTGTATCTGTCGCTTCGGCAGCGTCCAGCAGCTCCGGCATCAGGTTGCGGCAGTATGGGCAGGTCGGATACGCCAGCACCAATATGCGTCTTGCAGTGTACAGGCTTCCAATGCTGTCACTCCCTGCACGTTGGCATATGCCGGAACGGTGATTGCCTGCAATGTGTGTTCCGAACCAGCAGGCTTGCCGTTATAGCTCTCATACTCTCGCTTGAGCGTCATACCTGGCGACAGCCCCCACAGGAGCACGCCGCCGGTAATGGCTGCCAGTACCGTACCTGACAGTACCTTGCGGGTCAGTTCAAACATAATCCGCCAGCTTTCCTGTTTTTTATTATTATAACATAATCAGTCCCGCAATGAAAGGCCATATAAAGTCGTTGCTTGTGCTTTTTCTTATCTATACTAATTATAGACTTTATATGGGCGGGGGATGAACACCATGGATACGCAAGCACTGGTTGCCATGCGCATACAGCAATTATGTGCCGAGCATGGTTATAATCTAAATCAGCTTGCGCGTTCCTGCGGTGTTCCTCCGTCAACTGTTAAGAACATCATCCACGGTGCAAGCCATAATCCCGGCATTGTCACCATTAAGCTGCTGTGTGATGGTTTGGGCATTTCGCTCTATGATTTCTTCAACACCGACGATTTCAGGCAACACGAGCAGGAACTAAAATAAGCGCTGGACTTTCTGCGGTCACAGCGCATTATTTTTTATTCTTCAATATCTTGAAAAATAGCAGACAATAAAATATCTGTATCCGCTGTATCAGGCAGCACATATGTTTTGCCGTATACGACTTTCCCATCTTTTTGCTTATGCCGGTAGGAATCTACTGCCAGAGCTTCAATTTTTATCCTGCATAGCCTGCGTACACGGCACGGCTTTCAATTTCTGCGGGCGTCCAACATTGCGGCTCGCATAATATAGGTGCTGCCCCTTTTGGCGGTACTCTTGTGCTCTATCAAGACTTTTGAGAAGATAACGCAACAGCTTGCGCAAGTCTGTTATGCTTTCCAACAAATTATAGCCGTACTTTCTACTGTATGCAGGGATTTCTGCTGCTTTCCTGCCATTCATCACAATGGCTTTTGCACTGTGCGGACAGCCTTTTTCGCCGATTTTCCATTCATGCACGGCTTGTGGCGGCACATTGGCTAACAAACCATGTACATGTAATGGATTTTCTTCTTTGCTTTCGCTCGCTTCCGGAGGTTCTGGTACAAGCAGCCATTTCATATCCGTTGCTTTATATTTATTTTTGATGCTTCTCAGGCACTTAATGCACAATCCTGCCGTATCGCCGTTATATTTTGCAAGTTCTCGGCAGTCTGGTGCAACGGTAAAGGTTGCAAACCAGTCCCATTGATTGCATTGCGCAATGTCCTCAATATTTCGCTTGGCTCTTGCAATGCTTTGGGCGTGTCGCTCCTTTTCCACCGCTGCCTGTATTTCTGCATTGACAGGAGTGGCTTTCTCGCGCTTACGCTTTGTCTTGCGTGGCCTTTGCCCCTCTGCCATTACACTCACCCGCACAGACCCCGGCAATATTTTTCCACTAACTTTCACTTTATCATCTCCACTCAAAGCCGATTACATCCAAAAGTGTTACCTGTTATCTAGTGCCCAACGCTCCGTCAGTACGGAGCATTTACGGGTTGTTTCCGGGCTTCTTCACCGGCCACCATTCGGGGTGACATTCCCACAGTTCAGGGTGGTATTCAAAGAACGGCCATATAATTTTCCCGTTCTTTACCTCTAACACCGTGCAAAAGCGGTGCTCATTAACGCCATACCATTCCTGCGGATTTTCTGGATTTTCCATATTCAAACAATTCATTTCTCCCAGCTCCTTTCACTTGCTAATATTCATTATTCGGGATTCGCAAGCGCCTGCAAGTGTTTTCGCAAGATTTTTGAAAATAAAAAAACACAGGTTATCCTCGTAGTGGTGGCATCACCAATAGGGGTAACCTGTGTTCTCTGGTTCGCTGCTCAAATTGTTGTGTTTTGGGTGCTCTTTTCCGCTTTCCCTCTTTTGTCCTAATCTGCCGTAATTTTCCCTATTCTGCCCTAACTCGGCACTTCCTCGGTGCTACTTGAGCAGAACTTGAGCAAGCGCCAAAATCAGCACAAAAAAGAAAACCGCCTAGGCTGCCATAAAAGGCTTACCTAAGCGGTTTTTCTTTGGTGCACCATCGGGGACTCGAACCCAGGACCCACTGATTAAGAGTCAGTTGCTCTACCAACTGAGCTAATGGTGCTTAATAAAGCAAACCCACGAACCGGGCTTTCCGCTCGGCCCGTGGGCTGCTTGCTTTTTAAGAGAAGCCGGCATCTACCTATTTTCACAGGCCGTTTCCAGCCAACTATCTTCGGCACAAGTGAGCTTAACTTCTGTGTTCGGAATGGGAACAGGTGGTTCCTCACCGTCATCGACACCGGCCATTCCTGACCTTCGTCAGCTTCTCTTTCTTAGAAGGCATATACCTTCAAAACTGAATATCGAACTGCTTTCAGCAAATGAAGTATCAATCGAAAATGGGGTCAAGCCCTCGACCTATTAGTACACGCTTGCTCAATGACTCACGCCACTTACACATTG
>ENA-OQCD01000092-OQCD01000092.1-human-gut-metagenome-genome-assembly--contig:-NODE-92-length-20864-cov-3.436804_pt1 | contig 20864 bp, 32 predicted proteins | sample MGYA00242755_ERZ504571 | MGnify/ENA primary metagenome ERZ504571 (study PRJEB26092, sample SAMD00036274) | human gut metagenome | host: Homo sapiens | study: EMG produced TPA metagenomics assembly of...
CCAAAAAGTTGAAGGATGCGACCGGAATTTCTGGAAGTGCGCGGTGAGGGTATATATGCCGCATGGCGCGTTCCAGAAGCTGTGTGCAGAGCAGGCTGCAGGGCGCAGCGCCCTTTAAAAAATCCGCGCAATGCGGCTGCCGGTTCGCTGCGCCAGAAGGATGCAAGGATCACCGGAAGCCGGGGCCTTTCTATCTTTGTTTTCAATGTGCAGCAGATCCGCGGCAAAACGCTTACCAAGCATGCTGAAAGTCTGGATTACCTCAAGAGCCTTGGCCTGCCGGTCTCGCCGCGCTATCATATCGTGCATGACATTGAGCAGGCCATTGCCGAGATCGAGCAGATCGGCCAGAACCGTGCCAAACTGGATTTTGATATGGATGGTGCAGTGATCAAGGTGAACGATTTTGCACAGCGCGATTTGATGGGTTCCACCAACAAATTCCCACGCTGGGCAATTGCGTTTAAGTATCCGCCAGAGGTAAAGGAGACAACGCTGCGCAGCATTGAGGTCGCAGTTGGCCGCACCGGTGTTCTTACCCCGACGGCCTGCTTTGACCCTGTCTTTCTGGCGGGTACTACCGTTGCCCGTGCGACCCTGCACAATGAGGATTTTATCCATCAGTTCGGCCTTTGCATCGGCGATACCATTCAGGTGCGCAAGGCGGGTGATATCATCCCGGAAGTGATCGGTGTTACCCATCACGCAGAGGATGCACAGCCCTATGAGATGCCCACGGTCTGCCCCTCCTGCGGTGCACCAGTCGTCCATCTGGAGGATGAAGCAGCTCTGCGCTGTGTTAACCCCGAGTGCCCGGCACAGGCACTGCGCAATATCATCCATTTTGCTTCCCGTGATGCAATGGATATCGAGGGCTTGGCACAGCAGTTGCCACCCAGCTGGTGGAGAAGGACATGGTGCACTCCGCAGCGGATATCTACACGCTGACACGGGAACAGCTTCTGACGCTGGATAAGTTCAAGGAAAAGAGCGCCGATAACCTGCTGAACGCCATCGAGGCTTCCAAGCAGAACAATCTGGATAAGCTCCTGTTCGGCTTTGGCATCCGCAACATTGGCGATAAAGCTGCAGCCCTGCTGGCAGAGCATTTCGGTACGCTGCAGGCTGTCCGGGAAGCAAGTGCAGAGCAGATCAGCGAGATCGATGGGTTTGGCGGCGTAATGGCGCAGAGCGTCGTGGAATTCTTTGCAAAAGAGGGAACGACCGACCTTGTCCATCGTCTGGCCGATGCCGGATTGAATATGCAGTGGAAGGGCGAACCGAAGGGCGATAAGCTGGCAGGGAAAACGCTGGTGGTCACCGGCACGCTGGAAACTCTTTCCCGCAATGAGGCGGAAGCACTGATCGTGAAAAACGGTGGTAAGGCCAGCGGATCTGTTTCAAAGAAAACGGCCTATGTTGTGGCAGGCACGGCAGCAGGCTCCAAACTGACCAAGGCGCAGGCGCTTGGCATCCCGGTGCTGACCGAGGCAGAATTTTCTGGCAATGATCAGCGACGAAAACATCTGATAAAACCGTTCCAATGGATATCCCCGCAGTTTTGTGCTGCGGGGATATTTTTATGTCCGCAGGTTCTATCCGGCAGGGACAGGCATATACTCATAGCAGGCAATGAGCCTGAAAAAGGAGAGGACAGTGTGGATGAGTATTATCGGGCGATACGCCTGCTTCCCTCATGGCTGGCCGGGCCATTGGGACAGCTGCCAGCACAGACGGCAGCGCAGATCCATGAACTTCGGTTCCGGACAGGCTGTGGTGCTTTTGTTACACTGTCGGGTCGGCAGCTCCCGCTGCAGGACCTGCCGGAGTGCCCGCTGCAGCTGAGGGAGTGTGTATTGGATCAGTTTCAGATCGAAGAGATCTTTCACACCCTGTGCGGCGGCGCGGTACATGCACACCAGACGGAGCTTGCGCATGGATTTCTGACCACACCCTCCGGCTGCCGGGTGGGTGTGGCAGGACGCTATGTGGATCGCGACGCCAGACGGTTCTGCAGCAGGTGCAGGGGTTGAACCTGCGCATTGCAAGGGCGGTTCCGGTACAGCTGCCGGACGAACTTCTGGTGCAACTGAAAAAGCATTTTATTGGGATGCTTTTGGTCGGCGAACCGGACAGCGGCAAGACGACGCTTCTGCGTCAGATCGCACGAGAACTGGCCGGGATGCAGCGGCGAGCCTGCGTGGTGGACGAGCGCTGCGAGATCTTTCCGCCGGGTGATTCCGAGAAGATGCCGCCGCTGGATCTGCTGTCCGGCATCCCTAAGGAACGGGCTGTGCAGATGGCACTGCGCACGCTTTCGCCGCAGGTTATTTTGCTGGACGAGCTGGGCACGCTTGCCGAAACTGCAGCGCTGGAACAGGGCTTTTACAGCGGGGTGGACTTTGTTGCAAGCGTCCATGCCGCAAGCGTAGAAGAAGCCGCCCGGCGGCCGCAGGTGCAGGCGCTGCAGCGGCATGGAATGCTGCGTGTATTTGTACTGCTGCACGGCTGCACAACGCCGGGAAAAGTCCGGCGGGTCTGCACGGTATGATGCGGCTTTTCCATTGGGCAGCGGCTGCACTGCTCCTGCTGTGCGGGTGGCTGACCGGCTCTGCATTTCAGGCCAGAACAGAGCAGCATATCCTGCAGTTGCAGCGCACCGTGGAGCTGCTGCAGCGCATCCGGCAGGAGATCGCTTACCGCAGGCTGGATCTGGAACAGCTGCAGCGGTGTCTCGTGCAGGAAAAGCTGTTGGAAAGCGATGCAGCACCTAAACTGCAGGAAATTCCGGCACCGGAAAGATTTGATGATGCGGAACGCCTTTGCTTTGAGCAGTGCTTTGCCGGCCTTGGCCAAAGCGAAGCGGCACAGGAATGCGAACGACTGGATTATTACTCTGCCCGTTTTGAAGCATTCCTGCACCAGGCGCAGCAGAAAGCGGCATCCGGGCAAGGCTTACCGTGCAGGCTTGGCCTTGCAGCCGGCGCGGTGGCAGCACTGATTCTTTTGTAGTGGCAGGAGGACGAAAACTTGGAGATCGACCTTGTGTTCAAAATTGCAGCGATCGGTATTATCGTGGCTGTCCTGAACCAGCTGCTGATCCGTTCCGGCCGGGAGGATCAGGCCATGATGACGACCCTTGCGGGTCTGTGGTAGTGCTTTCCATCCTTGTCAAGCAGATCAGCGCACTGTTCGTTACCATCAAGTCGCTGTTTGCACTATGAGTACATCTTTTTCCATTCTGGGGGCAGTGGTCGTCTTTGCAGCGGCGCAGCTTCTGCTGCGGAAGGATGCACCGGCCTATGCGTTTCTGCTGTCCGTTGGCGCAGCATTGTTTGTGCTGCTGCAGCTTGGAGTGGCGGTGCAGGAGCTGCTTCGGAATGTACTGGCTTTCAGCCGCCGGGTGGACGGGCCTGCATTTGCCTGTCTGCTGCGCTGTGCCGGAATTTTGCTGCTGACCGATTACGCGCGGACCTGTGCGAAGAAGCTGGTGCGGACACTTTGGCATGGTGCGCCGGGTTTGCGGGCCGATGTTTGGTTCTGGCGGCAGCATTTCCTCTGCTGGAAGAGATCTGCCAGAAGATCTGGGGGCTTGCCGCATGATAAAAAAATTCCTGCAAAAAGCGGCAGCGTTTGTATTGTGCACCGTATGCTTTCTGGCTTTTGCACCTGATGCCGCTGCGGCACAGCTGCAGGGCCTGCCCGGACAGGAGCTTTGGCAGCCTTATCTGGAAAAAGCTCCGCAAAGTGCAGAGTCCTTTGCCAAAGATCCGCTCAAATCTCTGCTCGCGCTCCTGCCGGGATCACCGGCAGAGATGATCCGGCAGATGGCACACTGCTATGCGGATGTTCTGCTGTTTTTACTGTTGCTGATCGTGCTTTCATTTCTGGTGGGAGGAGCAGCCGACAGCGCCTTGTTGGAACTGGCTGCGGCTGTGGGCTGCGGCACTCTTTTGTGGGGAGATCTGATCAGCCTTGCACAGCTGATCTGTGAGCGGATGGAGGGGTGGAAAAACTACCTTCTGGGTTTTCTTCCGGTGTACAGCGGTGTGCTCGCTGCCGGTGGAGAGGTGAATGCCAGCACAGCGGCAAGCGGTCTGCTGCTGACCGGACTGTGCTTTCTGGCACAGGGTACGGTGCTTGTGGTCAGTCCGCTGCTGCAGAGCTACCTTGCGGTAAGCATGGCGTGCTGCATCAGCACCCAGCAGGGGCTTTCGGAAACGTGCCGTGCCATGGGCGCTTTGCTGCGCAGGGGGCTTGTCTGGGCTGGGCGGATTTTTGCAGTGCTGTTAGGGCTGCAAAGAGCGGTAACAGTTCAGCTGGACCGTTCTGCACTGCGGTTGGGCCAGCTGCTTACCGGCGGCGTGCCGGTGATCGGGCAGGCTCTGAGCGATACGGCAGAAGTATTTCTTGCCGGAATGCAGCTGCTCAAAAGCAGTCTGGGTTTTGCGGCACTTGCCGTGATCGGGGCCGAATTTCTGCCACTGTATCTGCAGCTTCTGCTCCATTTGCTATTCCTTGCAGGATGCAGGCTTCTGTGCGGCCTTGCGGAGAACCGGCGCTGTCAGGCGCTGTTTGACTGCATGGCCGAAGCGGTAAAATGCATGGCAGCAGTAACGGCACTGTTTTTTGAACTGCTGACGGTAGGCGTGGGGCTTCTGATGATGACGGGAGGCGGATAGGAAATGCACGCATTTCAGACGGCGGCATCAGCGTTCTGCATTGCCTGTATCTGTGCGGAGATCACGACGCTGCTGGCGGGCGCAGGCTGGGCGGGCAGATGCATAAAAGCCGTTGCCGGGCTATATATTCTAGTGATCCTGTTCCGGCTGGCCCCGCAGATGAAGCTGGAACTGAAAAGTGCAGCGGCGGCTGCTCCGGCAGCGGTCAGCATCCAGAGTACGGAGACATCGCTCTTGCAGGGAACGCAGGAACGGCTGGAAGCGGATCTTTGCGCAGAGTGTGAGCGGCGCTTTGGTACAAAGGTGAAACTGGAGATCACACTGACCCGGACAGAACAGACCGTTCGGGCAGAAAAGGTGCTTGTGATCCTCCCGGCGGCGTGCACATCCGCAGAGCAGAGCCGGATCGCGGCATATCTGCAGCAGGAGCTTGGCATGGCACCGATACTGGAAGTACAGGAGGGCACCGAATGAAACAAGCAGGGGGCATTTCGTTCGGAGATTCCGTGAAAGATTTTGCCCGGAAATGTAAAGGGAAACAGGGCAGAGCAAGGCTTGCTGCGGCAGTAGGCATTCTGGCAATGCTGTTGATCCTGCTGTCGGAACTTTTTTCCGCAGAACACGGCAGCGGGCAGCACAAAAAACACAAAGTCTGCCCAGAGCAGCACGGAATATCAGGCACAGCTGGAGAACCGGCTGGAACATCTGATCTCACAGATGAGCGGTGCGGGCAAAACGACCGTGATGGTCACGCTGGAGACTGGAGAAGAAGCCATTTATGCGCTGGATACACAGTCCGGAGAAATGCAGTCCCAGCAGACCCATGTCCTGCTGGAAGATGGTTCAGCCCTGACCGAAACGGTATGTCTGCCGCAGGTGTGCGGTGTGGCCGTGCTGTGCGAGGGCGGCGGAGACATCCGCGTTGCTGCCCGGATCACCGAACTGGTAAGCGCACTGCTGGATCTGCCATCCAACCGCATTTGTGTGGAACAGCGCAAGGGCTGAGACCCTGCAGCTTTTATAAGGAGGAACGATTTATGAGAGCACTTTCCAGAAATACCCGCAGGCCACAGCTGTTACATTGGCTGCCGCACTGGTGATCGCCGTATACTTGAACTGGCAGTACGCCCGCAGCGATGTGCCCACGGAACTGCCGGACAATGCTGCAATGGTCGCGGCAGAGGCTGAGAATGTCCCGGTACAGACGCAGACGGTTCTGGATGAGCTGCCCACAGAGGCCGAAGCGGTGTCCAGCGCCAACAAAACTATGGTGAAGCGCAGCTTGTAAGCGTTGCCAGTGACAGTGGTGCAAAGTTTTTTGAGCAGGCTCGGCTTAAGCGACAGAAGGCCCACGATGAGTCGATGGATTCCATCAAGAAAACGATGAAATCCTCGTCGCTTTCCGCAGAGGAAAAGAAGGAATATACCGCCCAGATGACCGCAAATCTGGAAGATCTGAATGCGGAGAATGAGATCGAAACGCTGATCAAAGCCAAAGGTTTTGCAGACTGCCTGTGCTTTTTGCAGTCCGGCCGGGCAGACCTTCACCCGTGATGACCTCCGGTGAACCGCTCACAGCGGCACAGGTGGCACAGATCCCGGGATGTGGGTGCTGAACAAAAGCACTGTGACTGCCCAGAACATCACGGTGGTGGAGGTCAAATAAGAAGGTGCGGCAGAGTTTTCCGAAACAAGTATTGAAATCGCACCCGCTTTGATGGTATAATAACTCTATCAATAAAGAATGATGTTGTCCTGCGTATGGCATTGATCGTTTCAGGCAGGACCATTTCAAACAAGAAAAAGCAGGCTGTGCCCGCTTTTGAATGGAGGACAACACAATGGATTTTCAGAATACAGATCTTCGGGGCGGCAGCCTTCAGATCTCCACCGAAGTCATTGGCAAGATCGCACGCTGCGCAGCATTGGAAATTGACGGCGTTGCCGAGGTTTCCTGCGGCAGACAAAATAAAAAGCTCAAGGATCTGCTGGAAGCATCCAGCATCCAGTCTCCGGTCGTGGTGGAAATGCGGGATGGTACCGCAAACATCACTCTGAACCTGATGATGAGCTTTGGTGCACGCATTCCTGCTGTGGCCGAAAAGGTGCAGGAAAACGTGAAGAACGCTGTGCAGAACATGACCAATGTCACTGTGAGCCGCGTCAATCTGGTGATCGCCGGCCTTGCAGAAACCACTGCAGCAGAGAAGTAAAATAAAATTCAGAATTGGAAGCCGATCCTCTCTGTGCTCTGGCCGGAGAGGCTTCGTGCTGCGAGAGGAACATTATGGAAAATATTTTGCCCCGTAGAGAAGCACGCGAGAATGCATTTTTGCTGGCATTTTCGCAGACCTTTGGTGATATCCCGCTGGCAGAGGCCATTACCAGCCATGAAGAAAACGATGAAGAACACCCTGTGGATGGCTTCAGCAAGCATCTGCTGAACGCATATTACGATCATTCTGCCGAGGTGGATGATGAGATCCGTGCACATCTGCGCAACTGGACCATGGAGCGCCTGCCTCGTGTCAGCCTGACCATCCTGCGTCTGGCAGTTGCCGAGATGCTGTTTGGCGGCGAGAATAAGCCCGGTGTTGCATCAACGAGGCGGTGGAACTGACGAAAAAAGTATGGTGCGGACGAAGATTACCAGTCGTGAACGGTCTGCTTGGCGCAGTAGCCCGGGATCAAGGTCTGGATGCGGAGCAGGCCGAACAGTGAGCCGTTATACGCTTGGCATTGATACAAGCAACTATGCAACCTCTCTGGCAGTGTTTGATACAGCTGGAGAGGTTGTTTGCGCAAAGAAGCGCTTTTTGCCGGTAAAAGCGGGCCAGCTGGGCCTGCGGCAAAGCGATGCACTGTTTCATCATACGGTCGCGCTGCCGGAGATGATGCAGGAACTGGCGCAGGAATTTGATCTGACGCAGATCGATGCTGTGGGCGTATCGCAAAAGCCCCGCCCGGTAGAAGGCAGCTATATGCCTTGCTTTCTTGCAGGTGTCAATGCTGCAACGGCCTTTGCACATGCAAAAGGGATCCCACTTGTGCTGACGACCCATCAGCAGGGTCACGCTGCCGCAGCGCTGTTTGCAGCTAAGGGGGAACAGCTGTTTGCTGAAAAAGTTCTGCTGTTCCATATTTCCGGCGGCACCACGGACCTGCTGCTCTGCGATCAGGTGCGCCGGATCACAACGCTTGGCACCAGCACAGACCTTTATGCCGGACAGGCTGTGGACCGTGTGGGGGTCAGGCTTGGCTTTGGCTTCCCGGCGGGTGCCGAGGTTTCCCGTCTGGCTGCACAGTGCACTGAGGAGATCAAGCCAAAATCCAGCGTGAAGGGGATGCAATGCAGCCTTTCCGGGCTGGAAAACCAGTGCAATGCCCTGCTTGCCGCAGGCAAAACGCCGGAATATGTGTGCAAGTACTGCCTGCTCTGTGTGGCGGATACAGTGGTAAAAATGACCAAAGCTGCACAGAAGGAATACCCCGGCCTGCCGGTGGTATGTGCTGGCGGAGTGATGAGCAGCGATATCATCCGTGCATGGGTGCAGAAACGTCTGCCGCAGGTCTACTTTGTGCCGGGACAGTATTCCAGCGATAATGCCATCGGTGTTTCGATCCTGGCAGCGCGGGAGGCCGGATTATGGCTGAAGTGATTACCGTTTCAGCACTCAACCGTTATGTAAAAACGCTGCTGGATGCCAACGATGCTTTGTTTGACCTTGCCCTGCGCGGCGAGATCGCAAATTTTTGTACAGAATGCGCGCAGCGGGCACTGCTATTTTTCTCTGCGGGATGATGTCTGCAGCGTCAAAGCGGTAATGTTCCGCACTGATGCACGCCGCCTTGCTTTCCGCCCGGAAGAGGGAATGCGTGTAGTCGTGCGCTGCCGCGCTACCCTTTATGAGCGCGATGGCGCATTTCAGCTGTACGTGAACGATATGTTCCCGGATGGCATTGGCACCGCACAGCTTGCATTGGAGCAGCTCAAAGCAAAGCTGGAGCAGGAGGGCCTGTTTGCCCTGGAACATAAAAAAGCCGCTGCCGGCATTCCCTAAATGCATTGGTGTTGTCACCAGCAAGACGGGAGCCGCATTGCAGGATATCCGCAATGTGCTCACACGGCGCTGGCCATCGGTACGGCTGCTGCTGTGTCCGGTGACAGTGCAGGGGTTTGAAGCCGCGCAGCAGGTGGCCGATGCCATCAAAAAGCTGGATCAGCGCAAAGAGGTGGACGAGATCATCGTTGCACGCGGAGGCGGCAGCCGGGAAGACCTGTGGGTCTTTAACGCAGAGATGATCGCCCGGGCTGCATACCGCTGCAAAAAACCACTGATCAGCGCAATCGGCCACGAGATCGACTATACCATTCTGGATTTTGTGGCAGACTGCCGTGCCCCCACACCTTCGGCTGCAGCAGAGCTGGCCGTACCGGATCGGGCAGAGCAGGAACGGATATTGCTGGATTTGCAGCAAAATATTCGCAAAAATATGCAAAAACGTTTTGATTTATGCTATAATGGTCTGGAACAATACAACTTTGTGTTGGAGCAGGGCCTTGCACGCCGAAACTGGCAAAAAAAGTCAGGGTCAGCTGCAGCAGGTGCAGGATGCCATCCGTCAGCAGATGCAGAAACGCCTGCATTCTGCAGAATTGCAGCTGGGTCATGCGGCAGCACTTACTGGTTCGCTGGATCCATACAAGGTGCTGGCGCGCGGCTACACGATGGTCACAGCAGCCAACGGTACTATTTTAAATGCAGATGATCTGCAGCCGGAAAAAACAATCTATGTTCGCAGCGCTTCCCGCCGTGCAAAGTGCAGGGTGGAAGCGGTGGAGGAGATCAATGAGAACACCCAAAAGTTTTGAGGAAGGCATGGAACGGCTGAATACGCTCCTTGCACAGATGCAGAGCGAGGATACGACCCTTGCAGATTCGGTCAAACTGTATGCAGAGGCCGCTTCTCTGATGGAGTACTGCCATGCTGCACTGGAAAAAACATCGCTGCAGATTGACGAGATCGACGCAAAGCTTGCGGGCACAGTGCAGGAGGAAAGCTAATGGACTATCAGGAGCAGTATCAGAATTATCTGGCGCAGGCAATGGCCGCGCTGGAAAAGGCCTGCGGCCGTTTTCTGCCGGAAGAATCCGAGGTGTGCCGTGCGGCACGCTACAGCCTGATGGGCGGCGGCAAACGGATCCGTGCAGTTCTTGTTCTCAGCGTCTGCGATATGCTGGGCGGCAGTATGCAGGCGGCACAGCAGTTTGCAGCTGCTGTAGAAATGCTGCACTGCTATTCGCTCATTCACGATGACCTGCCCTGCATGGACAATGATGATCTGCGCCGCGGCCGTCCTTCCTGCCACAAGGCGTTTAGCGAAGCAACTGCCATGCTGGCCGGTGATGTGCTGCTGACAGAAGCATTTGAGACAGTCGCCAATGCCCCGGCAGATGCGTCTGTCTGTGTACAGGCAGCGCGGGCACTGGGTGCAGGCGCTGGCAGCCGCGGCATGGTCTATGGGCAGGAACTGGATCTGAAATACGAAGCGTTGGCCGCAACAGAAGACCAGCTTCGGCTGATCCACCGCAATAAAACGGGTGCGCTGATCAATGCAGCCATTCAGATGGGTGCGGCTGCGGCCAAAGCGGATGAAGCACAGTGCAGAGCGCTGGAACAGTATGCTTATGGTCTGGGTCTGTTTTTCAGATCGTGGACGATGTACTGGATGTTACCAGCACACCGGAACAGCTGGGCAAGCCCATTGGCAGCGACAGCGAAAATGGAAAGACTACCTTTGTGACCCTTTATGGTGCGGAAGGTGCCATGAAGCTTGCACATGACCTGAATCAGGAGACCTGCACGGAACTGCACCGGAATTTTGGCGAAAAAGCTGCGTTTCTGGAACAGCTTGCGCAGCAGCTTCTTGTGCGTAAAAACTAAAAATAATCCATACAGAATAAAGGAAAAAGATTATGCAGCTTATTCAAAACATCCTGTCTTTCAATCAGATCCTTACGGTTTCACTGCTCGGCTGGCTTGTGGCGCAGGTGCTTAAAACCATCATCAATTTTATCCTGCTGGGCAAGTTCCAGTTGGAACGCATGTGGGGTGATGGCGGTATGCCCAGTGCCCACAGCGCAACGGTCTGTGCCATGGTCATTGCAACCGGACGCTGTGTGGGTGTTGACTCTGCCATTTTTGCAGTGGCAAGCGTGGTGGCAATCATTACCATGCACGATGCCATGGGCGTGCGGCATGAGACTGGCGAGCAGGCCAAGGTCCTGAACCAGATGATCGATCAGTGGATCGAAGTGAGCGAGAAGAATGCTCCTTTCCTGCAGAACATGCATCTGAAGGAGATGGTCGGCCATACGCCGTTGCAGGTCGTGGCAGGCGTACTGGTTGGCGCAGCCGTCGGCTTCCTGTATCCGCTGGCTTGAGGCATTCTTTTTTCACGCAGGAACGCACTGCAGCAACAGAAAATCTTCATTTGAAGGACGTGTGATTTATGGGAGCATTGCTGCTGGACAGCATCAATCAGCCCAGAGATTTAAAGCAACTGAATGAACAGCAGGTGAAACAGCTGTGCGCGGAGATCCGCCAGTTTCTGCTGGAGAATATTTCCAAGACGGGCGGCCATCTTGCCTCAAACCTTGGCGTGGTAGAGCTTACCGTTGCGCTGCACCGTGTTCTGGATACACCACAGGACAAAATCGTGTTTGATGTCGGTCACCAGTGCTACACACACAAGATCCTTACGGGTCGGCGCGGACAGTTTGATAAGCTGCGTCAGCTCGACGGAATCTCCGGTTTCCCGAACCCAAACGAGAGTGAACACGATGCATTCATTGCCGGGCACGGAAACACGGCGCTTTTCGCTTGCGATCGGCATGGCGTGGGCCAAAAAGCTGCATCATGAAGCAGGGCTTGTGGTCGCGGTGATCGGCGATGGTGCCTTTACCGGCGGCATGGTCTACGAGGGCATGAACAACATTGAACAGCTGGACAACCTTCTTGTGATCCTGAACGACAACAAGATGTCCATTTCTAAAAATGTCGGTGCACTTGCCCGCTATCTGACTCATTTGCGCACGACCACGGCCTATTTTGATGCCAAGGATAATGTGCGCAGCTTTTTGGATGGAGTACCGCTGGTGGGCGCTCCACTGAAAAAAATATCACCGAGTGCAAGACGCTTTTGCGTCGGGCAATGTACCACTCTACCATGTTCGAGGATATGGGCTTCCAGTACATCGGGCCGGTGGATGGCCACAACGTGGAAGAGCTGGAACGCACACTGCGCACCATCCGCAACCGGCAAGGGCCACATTTTCTGCACGTGATCACAAAAAAGGGCAAGGGCTATCAGCCGGCCGAGGTAAACCCCGGCAACTATCACGGCGTGTCGGCATTTGATCCGGATGGAATGCCTGACCCGGAGGTGGCACCAAAGGAATCGTTCTCGACGGTATTTGGCAATGCTCTTGTGACGGAAGGCGACCGGAACCCGAATATCTGCGCCATCACTGCTGCAATGAAGTATGGCACCGGCCTGCAGTTTTTTGCACACAGCCACCCGGAGCGTTTTTTGATGTCGGTATGGCAGAGCAGCACGCTGTGACCTTTGCTGCCGGGCTTGCAAGTCAGGGCATGCTGCCGGTGGTATGCATTTATTCCACCTTCTTGCAGCGTTCCTATGATCAGATCATCCACGACGTAAATCTGCTGCGGGAGAATGTAGTTTTGCCATCGATCGCGCCGGTTTTGTCCCAGCGGATGGCGAAACGCATCAGGGCATTTACGATCCCGCTTTCCTGAGCCAGCTTGGAGTGCCGCTGTATGCGCCTTCCAATTATCAGGAACTGAATTACTGGCTGCAGCAGCTGTTGAGTGACCGCTTCCATGGCCCACGGGCAATTCGTTATCCCCGCGGTGGGCAGGATGCAGCGCTGGCGGAATTTGGCTGCACCGGCGAAGATTATAATTTCCTGTGCAAAGCGGATGATGCAACAATCGTTCTGGTGAGTTACGCCGACGAACTGGCCGACCTTTTGCAGGCAGAACGTGAATTACAGCAGAAAAGCATTGCGTGTGATGTGATAAAGTCTGTAAAGCTGTATCCCTTTACAGACAAAATGATCGCTGATCTGTCGAAATATAAAATAATTCTGTTCGCAGAAGAATGCATTGCAAACGGAAGCATTGGTGAACATCTGGAATATGCTTTGCAGCAAAACGGATGGAATGGGCGCTTTATCCATTGTGCGGTGCGGAACGCGTGTCTTCCGCATGCCAGTGTGGCACAGATCAAACAGCAACCGGTCTGGATGCAGCGCATCTTGTACAGGCCGTGCAGATGGCCGTGACGAAAGGAGAAAATTTACTGTGAAGATTCGATTGGACCAATATCTTGTTCAGCATGGTCTGACACAGAGCCGTGAGCGCGCAAAGGCGCTGATCATGTCCGGCATCGTTTTTGTCAATGAGCAAAAGGTGGACAAGGCCGGAGAGATGATTAAGGAAGATGCCAAGGTGGAAGTGCGCGGGCACGACATTGGCTATGTCAGCCGCGGCGGCCTGAAGCTGGAAAAAGCTATGAAGTGTTTCCCGCTTACACCAAATGGCAAGGTCTGCATGGACATTGGAGCATCTACCGGCGGCTTTACGGATTGTATGCTGCAGAACGGTGCCGTCAAGGTTTATGCGGTGGATGTCGGCTATGGACAGCTTGCATGGAGTCTGCGCACAGACGAGCGCGTAGTGAACATGGAGCGCACGAACATCCGCAATGTCAAACCGGAGGATCTTGCCGAGCAGATCGAGTTTTTCAGTGTGGATGTCTCGTTTATCTCGCTGCACCATATTTTCCCGGTGGCACAGGCAATCACAACGCCGGATGCCATGGGCGTTTGTCTGGTCAAGCCGCAGTTTGAAGCTGGACGCGAAAAGGTTGGCAAGAACGGTGTGGTGCGCGACCCTGCTACCCACCGTGAAGTGCTGCACAATGCCATGGGCTATGCTGCTGCAAACGGTTTTGCTGTACGCGGATTGGATTTCAGTCCGGTAAAGGGACCTGAGGGCAACATTGAATACCTGATGTTCGTGCAGAAGAGCGGTGAACCTTCCGTGCTGGACGACAGCGTTGCAGAGCAGGTGGTGGCGGCAAGCCACAGCACGCTGGACCGCTGAGCGGCTCTGCCATCAGACCAGAAAAAGGAGCTTCCCGCATGACGATCTATATTTCGCCGAATCCCGGCAAGACCTCTGCCAACGAGATCGCACTGCGCGCGGCGCAGATTCTAATGAACCATGGTGCAGCTGTTCTGATGTGTGAACAGCCACGCACAAGCTGCAGCACGGCCGGAGTGGTTTATCTGCCGCTGGAGGAATGCCTTGAGCAGGCAGATGTGATCCTGACCATTGGCGGCGACGGCACCATTCTGCATGAGGCAAATCTTTCGCTTCGGTACGCAAAGCCGATCTTGGGCATCAATCTGGGACGCTGTGGTTTTCTGGCTACCTGCGAAGTCAGCGAGATGGAAGCCAAGCTCTCCGCTGTTGCACGGGGAGAGTTCAGCGTAGACAACCGGATGCTGCTGTATGTCCGCGTTCTTGGCCACGATGGCTGGGAGGGCCACGCCCTGAATGACGTGGTGGTCACAAAGGCCGCCTGCAGCAGGCGATCGATTTCAGCATTTACTGCGATGATATTTTAGTAGAGCACTACCGTGGGGACGGTGTGATCGTTGCAACGCCCACCGGCTCCACAGCGTATTCGCTGGCGGCGGGCGGGCCGATCCTGGATTCCCAGACGAAGGGCGTTGTTGTAACGCCTATCTGCCCGCACAGTCTGGCCAGCCCGGCCATGGTGTTTGCGCAGGAGCGCAAGCTGAATATCTGTGTGGGACAGGTGGCCGATGATGAAGTGTTTATCAGCTGCGATGGCAGAGCTGGCTGTCCGCTCAAGGCCGGCGCAACGGCTGAAGTAAGGCTCTCCGATCAGGTGGTAAAGCTGATCACCTTCGGAAAAGCAGATCAGTTCCAGGCCATTGACCAGAAGCTTCGCAGCAGACGATAAAGGGGAGGCGAGTTTACGATGCGCGCAGCCGTAAGGAAGATGTAAAAAGCAAGGGAGAACGTCAGCAGGTGATTCTCCGGCTTGTGCAGGAACACCCGATCAGCCGGCAGGAAGTTCTGCTGGATCACCTTTCCAAAGAGGGATTTGAGGTAACACAAGCCACCGTTTCCCGCGATATCCGGGAGCTGTGTTTGGTAAAAGCTGCCACGGCAGAGGGGTATCGCTATGTCTCCAGCCGGAACGAAAGCTTCAACCCCAAAACGCAGGGAAGGTTTGAAACGATCTTTCATGAATCCGTGCTGGGGGTAGATTACGCCGGACATGTTGTGCTGGTAAAGTGCTATTCTGGCATGGCCAACGCCGCATGCGAGGTTTTTGACGCATTGCAGTGGAAAAATGTGGTCGGCACGCTTTCGGGCGACGACACGTTCCTGATCGTTGCACGGTCGGAGCGTGATGCAAAAACGATCTGCTCGGAACTGACGAGACACATTGGATAAAAATAACGCGGGAGAAAAGATATGCTGAGCAGCCTGCAAATTGAAAATGTTGCTGTGATCCAGAAGGCTGAAGTACATTTCAAGCCGGGCCTGAATGTTCTTACCGGTGAGACTGGTGCCGGCAAGTCGATCCTGATCGATTCCATCAATGCGATCCTGGGAAACCGCACTTCAAAGGATCTTGTGCGCACAGGGGCCTCCAAGGCGGTGATCCGTGCAGCCTTTGAGGAGGTGCCCGGTACGGTGCTGGACAGCCTTGAGAAGGCGGGCTACGAGCGCTCGGATGCACTGATGCTCAGCCGCGAGATCACAGCCGAGGGCAAAAGCACCTGCCGCATCAACGGAATGCCTGCAACGGCTGCGGTTCTGCGGGAGCTGTGTGGAGGACTTATCAATATCAACGGTCAGCACGACTCTGTGGGCCTTTTGAACCCGGCAAGACATCTGGGCATTCTGGATGATTATGCGCAGAACAGCGCGGAGTTTCAGGACTATTATGTCCTGTACCGGGAGCTTGTGCGTATCAAGCGGGAGCTGGATGCCATGATCACCGACGAAGCCGAAAAGCAGCGCAGGATTGATCTGTTGAGCTATCAGGTGCAGGAGATCGAGGATGCCGGACTGACCGCCGGAGAGGAACAGACGCTGGAAAGCCGCCGCAAGATCCTTGCCAATGCATCTGCCATCCGGGATAAGATCGCACAGAGCTATGCATTGCTTTCGGGCGATGACGAGGCCTCCGGCGCAGTCGATCTGCTGGGTGAGGCATCCAATGCAGTGGATGCTGCCGCGCAGCTGGATGATGCACTTGCCGGTGCATCCAGTCAGCTGCTGGATCTGTATTACAATGCAAAGGATGTTGCCGCAGATTTGATCGGTCGGCTGGATTCCTATGATACCAACGATGCGGAGCTGGACGAGATTGAGCAGCGTCTGGATCTGATCTACAAGCTCAAGCGCAAATATGGTGATACGGTAGAAGACGTGATCGCTTTTGGACAGAATGCAAGGGAAGAACTGGAGCGCATCCAGTCCTCACAGGAGCGGCATGACCACCTGCAGGCAGAAAAGCTCCGCCTTTATGCGCTGGCCCGTGAAAAGGCAGAAGCACTGACCCAGACGCGCCTGCGCGCTTTTGAAGAGCTGAACAAGCGTATTTCCGGCACGCTGGATTTTCTGAACATGCCGGGCGTGCGCATGACACTGCGCCATACCCGCGGCCCGCTGGCAAGCCATGGGCAGGACAGCATCGAGTTCTACATTTCCACAAACCCCGGTGAGGCGCCCAAACCCCTTGCAAAAATTGCTTCCGGCGGCGAGCTGAGCCGCATCACGCTGGCCATCAAAAATGCAATGGCCGATAAGGATGCCGTGCCTACTGTGATCTATGATGAGATCGACAGCGGTGTTTCTGGCAAAGCCGCCGGGCGTATTGGTGAGGTACTGCGCCAGAGCGCACAGGGCCACCAGATCTTGTGCATCACCCATACAGCCCAGATCGCTGCACTGGCGGACTGCCATCTGCTGATTCAGAAAAATGTAGCCAATGACCGCACCTATACCGAGATCCATCCGCTGGATGAGGAGGGCAGGGTGGAAGCACTGGCCCGGCTGATCTCCGGCGACCACGTTACCGAGCTTTCGCGTGCAAATGCCCGCGAAATGCTGGGTCTTGGCGCAAAATAAGCCAAAATAAGCCGCTGCAGATAAGGGGTTGACAAGCCCGAAGCATTGTGATAAAGTAGTCCTTGTTAATGGCGATGAAGGGAACAAGTACCTTGAAGTGTTCTGCCCAGAGAAACCCCGGTTGGTGTAAGGGGCCGCAGAGCAGCAGGGGAAATACCTCCCGGAGCTGCAGGCTGAATGCCGTTCAGGTTAATAGGCTGTGCCGCGTGCGAGCGTTACAAACGCAGGAGTGTCTCTCTACTCTGGGGTGTGCACTCGTGAGGTCGTTTCTGTGAGGAAGCGGCAAACAGAGGTGGTACCGCGAATTTTCTCGCCCTCTGCCAAATTCATTTTTGGCAGGGGGTGTTTTATTTTTCCCTCTGCCCACAAACAGGAGGAAAAAATCATGACTCTGTATGAAGAACTCAAGGCCCGCGGCCTGGTGGCCCAGATCACCGATGAAGAGATCATCGACCTGATCAACAATGGCAAGGCAACCTTTTACATCGGCTTTGACTGCACTGCCGACAGCCTGACCGCAGGCCACTTTATGGCCCTGACCCTGATGAAGCGCCTGCAGATGGCAGGCAACAAGCCTATTGCCCTGATCGGCGGCGGCACTACCATGATCGGCGACCCCTCCGGCCGTACCGACATGCGCAAGATGCTGACCAAAGAGGATATCGCCCACAATGCCGCATGCTTCAAAAAGCAGATGGAAAAGTTCATCGACTTCTCTGAGGGCAAGGCACTGATGCTGAACAATGCAGACTGGCTGCTGAACCTGAACTACGTGGAACTGCTGCGTGATGTGGGTGCCTGCTTCTCCGTGAACAACATGCTGCGCGCCAAGTGCTACGAGCAGCGCATGGAGAAGGGCCTGTCCTTCCTCGAGTTCAACTACATGATCATGCAGAGCTACGACTTCTACTACATGTTCCAGCACTACGGCTGCAACATGCAGTTCGGCGGCGACGACCAGTGGAGCAACATGCTGGGCGGCACCGAGCTGATCCGCCGCAAGCTGGGCAAGGACGCTTATGCTATGACCATCACCCTGCTGACCGACTCTCAGGGCAAGAAGATGGGCAAGACCGCCGGCAATGCCGTCTGGCTGGACCCCAACAAGACCAGTCCATTCGAGTTTTACCAGTACTGGCGCAATGTGGGCGATGCCGATGTGATGAAGTGCATCCGTATGCTCACCTTCCTGCCGCTGGAGCAGATCGACGAGATGAGCACATGGAAGGATCAGCGCCTGAACGAAGCTAAGGAAATTCTGGCTTACGAGCTGACCAGCATGGTCCATGGCAAAGAAGAGGCCGAAAAGGCCCAGAATGCTGCCCGCGCACTGTTCAGCGGCAGCGCAATGGATACCGAGCACATGCCTTCTACTCAGCTGACCGAGGCCGACCTGACCGATGGCTCCATCGGCCATCCTGACCCTGATGGTCAAGGCTGGTCTGGCAGCATCCAACGCGAGGCACGCCGTCTGGTCGTGCAGGGCGGTGTTCTGGTGGATGGCGAGAAGGTAGCCGCTCCCACCGTTGGCTTCACTGCTGAGCAGCTGGCAAAGGGTATTGTGATCAAGAAGGGCAAGAAGATCTACCACAAGGTCACTCTGTAAAAATATTGAACATGAAAATGCCGGTGTACTCTGTTTTGGAGTGCACCGGCATTTTTTCACTTGATGGAGGATTGCTCGCTTGCTTGCAGAATTTACAGCTCGTAAGCCTTCTTCAATGCTTCGTAAGCTGCATCCTCATTCTCTGCGTGGACCAGCAGGGAAATATCCAGATCGCTGGTGGTGATAAGCAGTACTTCAATGCCGGCCATTGCCAGAGAATTCAGTGCACGGGCAGCTACGCCGCAGCTGGTGACCATTTCTTCACCAAACAGGTTCAGCTTGGAATAACCCACGCTGATCAGCGGAGAAGCCTTGGCATCCTTGTCCAGATTTGCAACGGAAATAGCCTTCATCACCAGCGGAAGATCACTGCTGGAAGCGGTAAAGCTGAAATCGATGGTGGTGCCATGGGGTGCACTCTGGCTGATCATATCTACGACCACACCGTTATCTGCAAAGATCTGCAGGTAACGTGCGAGGCTGTTGCCCTTGAACTCTACATCCTGCACACTGATCATCATGAGGCTCGGCTCAATATTGATCTTCGATACTCCGTACATAAGGATCCTCCGTTCTGCCCGAAAGGCGGGCTTCAACAATACAAAAATATTCAGGTAAGCTGCAAAAACTCCGGGTCGATATTTTCCCGGGCAATGGACTGAATCATTTCCAGGCTGAAATCTGGATACGCCTGCCGTACTCCGTGGGCCTTTGTAAGGGCTTCGGTATAATCGCGGAACAGGTAGGTACGCACATTGGATTTGCCTGCATCATAGTGGGTCACCGTCGGCAGAAGTCTGGGAGAGAGCACGCTGCAACGGACAGTGCCGTCCGGTTCGGTCGTTTTTTTTTTTCAAGCTGAACCGATAAAATTGCGCCGACCAGCTGATCGGGCTTTTCCTGCGTGCTGATAAAATTGCCCAGAGAATAGGCCGTGAACACCTGCCTGCCGTCTGCTGCAGTCAGCCACTGTGCATTTTGCAGCACATGCGGGTGGGTGCCAATGATCAAGTCTGCACCCCAGTCTGCAAGGTTTTGCGCCAGAGTTCGCTGCGGATCTGCGATGGCATGGCTGTTTTCTACGCCCCAGTGCACACCCACCACCACAAAATCTGCAAGCTGACGTGCCGCTTTTACCTGCTGCTCGATCACATCGGTCTGGCTGGTATAGATCACATTGGCCTGCATGGAGCTGTTCTGCGGGATGCCATTGGTATGCTCTGTGTAGGAAAGATATGCGATCGTTACACCATTGACAGTCTGCAGCGGGATATGACTGTAGTCCTCTTTGCCATTCCACAAACCGGTGGTCACTACATCCTCCGGCATACTGCCCCAGAAGCGCAGGGTAGCGGCAATGCCGGAAGCGCCTTTATCGTAGGTGTGGTTATTGGACAGGCTGAACACCCGCACACCCGCCCGGTAAAGCGCACGGGCGCAATCGCCCGGCGTAGAAAAGCATGGGTAGGAGGATGGCTCCAATTCATCCGTGCAGAGCGTTTCCTGATTGATCCAGTTCACATCATGCTGTGCATAAAAAGGCGCAATATGTTCGTAACAGTAATCGAAACTGTAAGCTTCCTCTCCGGAAGCGCGGCGCTGCGCCTGCTTATAAATGGGAGCGTGGATCAGATTATCTCCTGTTGCAGAAAAGCGGACAGTCTGAACCAGCGGCTGCGGTTCCGGCTCTGGCGCAGGCTCTGCTTCTTCCGGCTGTGATACAGTGGCAGAACCTGCAGAAGAGCTTTCCGTGCTCACCGGTTCTGCCGTCGGTATGCTTTCCTGCAGAAAGAACTTTGGCAGCAATGGCAGGCAGAACAGAAATACGATCAGCATCGCTCCGGCTGTCCAGAAAGCCTGCCTTCTGGCACGGCGTTTTGCAGTCGGTCTGCGCCGGTGCTGTTGCGGGGATTGTTTGCTCATCCGCGTCCACATCCTTCCACCATGTTTCTGCCAAAAGCAGAGCAATCAGGCTTTTTAAAGTGCAGCGATCATATCACCCATATTGTACAGGCCCGGCTCCTTTTTTGCAAGGTAAACTGCTGCATTCACGGCGCCGTTTGCAAAAATATTGCGGGAGTAAGCGGTGTGCTTGAGAGTGATCACCTCGTCCGGGCCGCAGAACAGCACTTCGTGATCACCCACGATGCTGCCGCCGCGCACGGAACTGATACCAATTTCCTTCGGATCGCGCTTCTGGCGGACAGAAGAACGGTCGTAAACATAATGATATTCGCCATTGTTTTGCTCATTGATGGCATCGGCCAGCATCAGAGCGGTGCCGCTGGGTGCATCCAGCTTGTTGT
>ENA-OQCD01000093-OQCD01000093.1-human-gut-metagenome-genome-assembly--contig:-NODE-93-length-20833-cov-4.199507_pt1 | contig 20833 bp, 23 predicted proteins | sample MGYA00242755_ERZ504571 | MGnify/ENA primary metagenome ERZ504571 (study PRJEB26092, sample SAMD00036274) | human gut metagenome | host: Homo sapiens | study: EMG produced TPA metagenomics assembly of...
TCTGGGAAGTATACAAATTCATACATGTTAACACAGTTGCTCCATTCGGAACCTTTAGAACTAAGATTAGAAAATGGAAAAAGATAGCTCTATAACTTCCAGTTTATCGCAACCTCAACAGCAGGGTTTGGGGCAGGCACGCCCCAACAAGAGCACTTCAAAAATGCGGGAGCGTTGCAGAAGTGCAGTCCCGGAAGGGCACAATATTTTCAAGAATTGAAAATTTGTGGCCACGGGACGATTCTTGCTCTCACCTTTTTCGCTGCGTTTCGCAATTTTCACATTTCAATCTGCTCGCAGATTGTTGACAAGCTGCGCTTGACCCGATAATATAAAGGCAAGTCGAATACACGCCAAGGAGGTGCAACCATGACCGCCGTGATCTACGCCCGCTATTCATCTGACAGCCAGAGAGAAGCGTCCATTGAAGGACAGCTGCGCGACTGCAAGGACTACGCCGAGAAGAACGGCATCACCGTGGTCGGCACCTACATTGACCGTGCCTACTCTGCCAAAACGGATGACCGCCCGGACTTCCAGCGGATGATTAAGGACAGCGCAAAGAAAATCTTCGACGTAGTTCTGGTCTGGAAGCTGGACCGCTTTGCCCGGAACCGATTCGATGCCGTGAACTACAAGTACCAGCTGGAAAAGAACGGTGTCCATCTGGTGTCTGCCATGGAACCCATCTCGCAGGGGCCTGAAGGCATTATGGTGGAGAGTATGCTGATCGGCATGGCGGAATACTATTCCGCCGAACTCGCCCTGAAAGTGGCGCGCGGTGAGCGCGAAAAATGCCCTCCAGTGCAAGTACAACGGCGGTGTGGTGCCGCTGGGCTTCACCATTGGCAAGGAGGACAGGCTGTACCATATCGACCCGGAAACGGCTCCCATCGTGCAGGAGATCTTCACCCGGTACGCCGACGGCGAACCGGCTGAGAAGATTGCCGCATCCCTGAATGAGCGAGGGCTGCGCACCCGCACCGGGAAGCCGTTCGTAAAGAACAGCTTCTTCCAGATTTTCCGCAACCGCCGCTACATCGGCGAATACCGCTACAAGGACATTGTGACGCCGGGCGGCATTCCGGCCATTGTTGACAAGGACTTGTTCGACCGGGTGCAGCAGCGTTTCGAGCAGAACAGGATCGCCCATGGTCGGCCTGCAAAAGAGGATGTGAGCTATCTGCTGACCACCAAGCTGTTCTGTGGCAAGTGCGGCACCCTGATGGGTGGCGAAAGTGGCACCAGCACATGGGAAACACCTACTATTACTACAAGTGCGGCAACGCCAAACGCCACGGCAAGGCGCACTGTGACCTGAAAGCCATCCGCAAGGAGCCTCTGGAGCGGTTCGTGGTGGACACCGCCATTAAGGTGATTTTTAACGATGAAATCATCGAACAGCTGATAGATTTGGTCATGGAAGCCAGCAGAAAGAGAACACCCGGCTGCCTGTCCTGAAAGACCAGCTCAGGGACACGGAGAAGCGGCTGGCAAACCTTCTGGAAGCCATTGAACAGGGCATCCTGACCTCGACCACCAAGCAGCGGCTAGACGAATTGGAAGCCCGGAAAGAAGCCCTGAACACCAGCATTCTGGAAGAAGAACTGAAAAAGCCCGTTCTGACCCGTGAGTGGATTCGGTTCTGGCTTGAGAAATTCCGCAAGGGTGACGTGGGCAGCACGGAACACCAGCGGCAGATCATTGATACCTTTGTCAACTCGGTCTACGTCTTTGATGACCGGGTCGTACTCAATTTCAACTTCACGGATGATGCCAAAACGGTCACCCGTGAGGAAGTGTTGGGTTCGAGTGCCGTGGACAATGCTCCACCAAAACAAGAGCCTCTGACTTTGGTCAGGGGCTTTTTTGTTTGCGTCATCCACTAACCCACGTCGGAGCCGGACGGTACAGGACTCGAACAGCACGTGCCGAGCGCAGCGAAGGCAATCAAAGCCCCGGTGGGGCTTTGATTAGTGCGCGGTTCCCAATGCGTAGGAATGTCTATCAAGAAAGATGCCGCCAGACCTTTTGGTCTGGGGACTTTTTTTCGTGGTGGCGGTACAGGACGAGAACCGGGACAAGCAAAGGCAGGGTATCACCATCATGGGGGTATCCTGCCTTTTGATATTCTTAACAAGACGTGGTATACTCGGCTCAGTTCAACAAATCGGAATTTGAAGGAGTGTTAAATATGAAATTCCCATTTTATGACGCACCAAATACAGCTACAATAACCTGTTGCCACATATTAGAGAATGGAGAACCTATTTTATATGTATCACATGATGAAGATGATGGAATGTGGCAATTTCTATGTGGAAAAGCACATGAAACAGACGAAGCAAAGTTAGTATCCTTAAAATCAGTATTCGACTTAGATAATTCTGTTGGTATTCTAAAGGATATGCCTTGCGGTTACTATGCTGAAAGAAAAGCTCAAGATGATGAATGGAGTGTTAGAAAACGGTAACTATCAGCTCGGTCAATTCCAGTTTGCCGTACTCGTTCTTAGCAGGGTTTGGGGCTCCGCACGCCCTAACAAGAATCATCAGCCTTGCGTCCGTAGTCATTTTGTGATACAATATTCCTGACAGGAGGTGTCCCGTATGATGCAGACGTTCGTTCGCCCTTCCCGGGATCTGCGCAACCATTACGCGAAATTCGGAAATGCTCAAAGACCACGACCATGTGATTATCACGAATCATGGCCGTGGGGAATCAGTTCTCATCAACATTGAGGACTACGCCAAGTACGAGGAGTTCTTGCACCAGCGGTATGTTGCCGAGGCACTTGCCAAGGCAAAGCAGCAGGCGGCTGACCCCGACACGCAATGGGCAGACCACGAAAGTGTATGGGAGACGCTGGGCAAGCAGTATGACGTATAAAATCAAATATCTGCCCCTTGCTGTACAGGACCTGAACGATATCGCCCGATATCTGTCTGGCTTTTACCCTAAAACAGCTAGCCGCGTACTGAAAGAGCTGCGGGAGAAGATCACAAAATTGGGCGATACCCCGAAAATGTGCGAGATCTACCGCCTCGACCCTGCTTACCGTAGGATGGTCGTTGACCAGTATCTTGTGTTTTACCGCGTCAACGATGAAATAAAGACTGTGGAGGTCCACCGTGTGCTGCGAGGTGCGTGGAATCTGCCGCAGTATCTAGAATAAATCCAGGTTTGCCTGCCCTTGGCAATGCTCTGTCACAAAAGTCCTCAGACGGTTGTCTGGGGCTTTTTTTGCTGCGCCATCCACTAACCCACGTCAGAGCAGGACGAGAACCGCATCTGTTTTCCCCACAAGGTTTTCCATTGCATTTCATAGAAAAGTGTGTTTCAATAAAAAGAGCCATACGGCGATCAGACGCAGTGAGAAGGTGGGTGCAGGATGTTCAAAATTGCGATCGTAGAGGATCAGGAAGAAACACGGGAAAGCCTGAACCGGTTCGTCCGGCAATATGCGCAGGAGCAGGGCCTGCAGGTGGAAATCAGTCTCATCACAGACGGTGCCGAGATCGCAGAGCACTATACGCCGGGATTCGACATCATTTTTATGGATGTGGAGATGCCACGGCTGGACGGTTTTGGAGCGGCCGAAGCCATCCGGGCCGTGGATGCGGATGTGGTGCTGGTCTTTGTGACCAACATGGCACAGTATGCCATCCGAGGCTACGAGGTAGATGCACTGGATTATGTGCTGAAGCCGGTGAACTATTATCAGTTCTGCACCAAGCTTTCCCGCGCCATCCAGCGGGTGCAGCGGCGCAGAGGCGGGCAGGTGGTGCTGCAGCTGGCGGGCGGCGGCATCCAGCTGCTGGACACCGCTGATATCTATTATCTGGAGACCCACAGCCGGATGCTGTACTACCACACTTCCAAAGGCGAGTTCGCGGCACGCGCCAGCCTGCAAAGTGCCGAAAAGCAGCTTGCCGAGTATCATTTTGTCCGCTGCAACCAATGCTATCTGGTCAATCTGGCCTACGTCAAGGGCATTGAAAACGACTTTGCCCTTGTGAAAAACGACCGGCTGGAGATCAGCCGACGGCAGCGCACGGCCTTTCTTACCGCAGTAGCGTCCTACATGGGAGGTGTGCTGTGACCACATCGCTGCTGAACAGCCTGCTCCGGGCGCTGCTGCGCTGGGGCGCGGCGCTGGTCTTTTGTCTGCCTTTGCGGCATCGCTCCCATTTTTGGGCGCGCGCCTGCGGGATGCTGCTCCCGCTGCTTTTGCTGGCGCAGCTGCTGGACCCTCTGGCACAGTCCACAACACTGTGGCAGCAGCAGCTCCTGCTGCTAGTACTTTACATCTCCTTTTTTTGCGCTGCTGGGCGGGATGATCTATCTGTGTACGGATATCAATAAAAAGGTGCCTGTACTGCGCAGTATGGAGCCTGCTCATCGCGCAGTGCGCCTACGAGAGCTGGTGCTTTCTGGAGCTGCAGTTTACCCGGTATGGACACCCGCTGAACATGGCTTCCCCTTGGGCGGTTCTGGTACAGCTGCTGTCCGGGGCGGTATTCTTTGCGGCGGTGTACATCCTGCTGGCACGGCAGCTTCCTTATAAAGGAGAATACAACATCGGGCCCCGGCAGCTGTTCAGCGCGTTCTTCATTGGCATCCTGTTCATGGTGCAGGCCGCCGTGCTGGACAATGCCCGCGCCGAACAGACTCCGCTGAGTCTTACCGTTACCATTCTGATCGGGCAGTTCTATTTTATCACCCTGCTGTATTTCCAGAGTGAGCTGTTCAAGAAGTCTGCCATGGAAAAAGAGATGAGTGAACTGAATCTGCTGTACGAGCGTCAGCGTCAGCAGTATCAGGTGGCCCGGCAGAACGTGCAGATCATCAACAAGCGCTGCCATGAGCTGAAAGTGCAGATTGCCAATCTCCGCAAGCTGTCGCCCGAAGAGGTACCGCCGGAGCGCATTGATGAGGCCGAGCGCGCAGCCCGCCTGTATGACGCGAACCGCAACACCGGCAACGAGGTGCTGGATGTGGTGCTGACCGAGAAGAGTCTGCTGTGCGAGTCCCGGGGCATCCAGCTGAATGCTGTGGCAAACGGCAGCTGTCTGGGCTTTTTTGAAGCGGGGGATCTGTACGCAATGTTTGCCAATGCGCTGGATCACGCCGTGGAAAGCGCGGTGCAGGTCTCCCGGCCGGAGTGCAGGGTCATCGATCTGCTGGTCTGTGTGCGGCAGGGTTTTGTGGTGGTGAACATCATCAGCCCGCTGCGCCCGCCGGAACAGCAGGCAAGCCGCTCTGCACAATACGAGCTGAAGGTGATCCGTCGCATCGTGCAGAAGTACAAAGGCACTTTGACCTTGGAAGAGCAGGGAGAGTTTTTTGCGGAAAAGATCATCTTTCCGCTGCAAAAATAAGTTAAGAAAACGGCAGCCGCCGCAGAAGTTCCGGAAACGGAAGGACTGCGGCGGTTTTCTTTTTTGCGGTTTGTTGGATACATCTGCTTGTGAAAAACTTACAAATATATCAGTTCACATTTGGCAGTCCAAAACCGAATGCGCACGCAAAACGACCGATTTTCGCACGCATCTTGCGAAATACGGCCACTCTGATAAAATAATGACAAAGAACAGAGAACAAGAAAAAATCACTGTACCACAGCAAAAACAGGAGGAATCGGATGCGTAGTATTGCAAAGCTCATGAAGGACTGGCAGTTCACCGGCCCGAACGGCGTTACCACCGCCGTAGAGCTGCCCCATACATGGAATGCCAGGGACGGTCAGGACGGCGGCAACGATTACTGGCGGGGCTGCTGCACCTACTGCACCCGCTTTGCAGCACCGGTATACGACCCGGCACAGCAGCAGGTGTGGCTGCAGTTCGAGGGTGTCAACGCCAGCGCCGCCGTGCTACTGAACGGTCAGCAGCTCTGCACCCATGACGGCGGCTACTCCACCTTCCGGGCAGAGGTCACGGAGCTGCTTCAGGCAGAGAACCAGCTCACGGTGCGGGTGGACAACAGCGTCAACGACCGCGTTTACCCCCAGAAAGCAGACTTCACCTTCTACGGCGGCATCTACCGGGATGTGAGCCTGCTGGTGGTGAACAAAAACCACATTGCGCTGGGACACTTTGGCGATACAGGCGTGAAGATCACCCCGGCCCTGCAGGAGAACAGCGCCGACATCCAGGTGGAAACGCTGGTGGAAGGCAGCGGCACCGTGACGGTGGAGCTGCTGGATGCTGAGGGCCGCACCGCTGCAAAGGGCGAGGGCGAAAATACTTTTCTCCATCTGGATGCTCCCCACCTGTGGAACGGCATCAAAGACCCATACCTGTACACCTGTGTGGTTCGTCTGCTGCAGGACGGCAAGCCGGTGGATGAAGTGACCACCAAGGTGGGCCTGCGCAGCTTCTCTGTAGACCCAAAGAAGGGCTTTTTCCTCAACGGCAGGCCCTATCCCCTTCACGGTGTGTCCCGCCATCAGGACCGCAAGGGTCTGGGCAACGCCATCACCCGGGAGATGCATGATGAGGACATGGCGCTGATCCGGGAGCTGGGTGCAAACACCGTCCGGCTGGCGCACTACCAGCACGACCAGTATTTCTACGACCTGTGCGACCAGTACGGCATGGTGGTCTGGGCAGAGATTCCCTACATTTCCGAGCATCTGCCCAATGGCCGGGAAAATACCATCAGCCAGATGAAGGAGCTCATCCACCAGAACTACAACCACCCCTCCATCGTCTGCTGGGGCGTGTCCAACGAGATCACCATTTCCACCAAGGACAAGGCGAATATGCTGGACAACCATCGGGTGCTCAACGAGCTGTGCCACAAGATGGACTCCACCCGCCTGACCACGCTGGCCTGCTACGCCATGTGCGGCCCCTTCAACCCGGTGGCGCACATCACCGATCTGGTCAGCTGGAACCTGTATCTGGGCTGGTATGTGCCGGGCCTGTTCCTGAACGACCTGTGGATGGACTTTTTTCCATCTGGTATACCCCAACCGTCCGCTGGGCTTTTCCGAGTACGGTGCCGAGGGCATGCCCAACCTCCACAGTGCCCACCCCCGCCGGGGCGACCACACCGAGGAATATCAGGCCAAGTACCACGAGTATATGCTGAAGTGCTTTGATCGCCACCCGTGGCTGTGGGCGACCCATGTGTGGAACATGTTCGATTTTGCAGCCGATGCCCGGGATCAGGGCGGCGAGCCGGGCATGAACCACAAGGGTCTTGTCACCTTTGACCGAAAGACCAAAAAGGACAGCTTCTACCTCTATAAAGCATGGTGGAGCGAGGAAAACTTCGTCCATATCTGCTCCAAGCGGTTCACCGACCGTACCGAGAAGGAGATCGAGGTCAAGGTCTACTCCAACCAGCACACCGTCGCCCTGTATGCGGACGGCAAAAAGCTGGCAGAGCAGACCGGCGAGCATATCTTCAGGTTCCGCGTGCCGCTGCATGGCAAGGTGGAGCTGAAGGCCGTTGCAGGCGACTGCATCGACACCGCATCCTTCTGCAATGTGGCAGAGCCGAACCCCAGCTACAAGCTGGTGAAAACCAAGTCCAAGAGTGCAAACTGGGTATAAACAAGGACATTCCGCTGTCTGGCGGTTGTTATACATGAAAAGGAGGAGAACCAATGAATACCAAAAAACCCAAAGTACGTTTGTGGTCGGTGCTCACTGCGCTGACGGCAATTTTGACCATCGCCGCCATCGTGGGCAACATGATCGCAAATCAGTACGCCACCACCCTGAACGTTGCTCTGAATGCATCGACCTATAAGATCATCAAGGGCAACACTACGGAAGATACCGAATACTTCAAAGCGGGCTTTGCTTCCGACAAAGAGCGTGAGGCTTATGAGGCTGAGCTGTGCGCCACCGTTGAGGCCGAGGGCGCTGCCCTGCTGAAGAACGACAACGCTGCCCTGCCGCTGGCAGGCAGCGCCAAGGTCAGCCTGTTCGGCCATGGCTCTGTGGACCTGATGTACGGCGGCACCGGCTCCGGTTCCGTGGATACCAGCAAGGCCCCCAACCTGAAGGAAGCACTGGAAGCTCAGGGCATTCAGGTCAACCAGACGCTGTGGGATCTGTACAAGTCCGACAGCATGATGACGAATTACAGCCGCATTACCCCGGCCTCCATCTCGGATACGCTGGAAGCAAACACCCAGTACGCTGTCAATGAAGCTCCGTGGAGCGCACTGTCCAGCGCCGAGAGTAGCTTTGCCGAGTACGGCGATGCTGCCATCGTGGTGTTCTCCCGCTCCGGCGGTGAGGGCGCAGACCTGCCCAGCGGTGCCAACGGCACCAACGACAGCTGGATCTCCGGTTCCGAGGGCAGCGGCAACTATCTGGAGCTGTCCGCAGAAGAGATCGAGCTGCTGAAGAACCTGAAGGCACTGAAGGACAACGGCACCTTCAAGTCCATCGTCGTCCTGATCAACAGCTCCAACGCACTGGAAATGGACTTCCTCAACCCTGCCATCTGCGGCGAGGACTACGGCATTGATGCCGCCATGTGGATCGGCGATGTGGGCCAGACCGGCATCAACGGTGTGGGCCAGCTGCTCGCCGGCACTGTGACCCCCTCCGGCTCTCTGGTGGACACCTATCTGTACGACAATCTGGCAAACCCTGCCATGTACAACTTCTACACCCAGGCCTACCCCAACGCAGCAGAGTACAACCTGCTGACCGAGGGTGCAGACGTGCAGGGCATGTACAGCGTCTATCAGGAAGGCATCTATCTGGGCTACCGCTACTTCGAGACCCGTTACGAGGATGTGGTCATGGGCACTGCCAAGCAGGCGACTATGACTGGGCCACCACCGTTGCCTATCCCTTCGGCTACGGCGACAGCTACACCACCTTCGCTTACAGCAACTTCAATGTGGCCGAGTCTGACGATGCCTTCACCGTCACCCTGAAGGTCACCAACACCGGCAAGACCTATTCCGGCAAGGAGACCGTGCAGGTCTACTTCCAGTCTCCCTACACCGACTACGACAAGGCAAACGGCATCGAGAAGGCCGCTGCAGAGCTGTGCGGCTTTGCCAAGACCGATGTGCTGGCTCCCGGCGCTTCCGAGGATGTGACCATCACCGTGAAGAAGAGCGAGCTGCGCACCTACGACGCAAACAACGCCAAGACCTACATTCTGGATGCCGGTGACTACTACTTCACCGCTGCTACCGATTCTCACAACGCTGTCAACAACATCCTTGCTGCCAAGGGCTACACCGTGCCGGCACCAATGGCCGCATGACCGAGGACGGCGATACTTCTCTGGTCTGGAAGTGGACCAACGAGGCACTGGATACCACCACCTACGCCACCAGCGCCAACGGCACTGCCATCACCAACCTGTTCGATGAGTCCGACCCCAACAAGAGCAGCGATGCTCCCGGCAGCGTGACCTGGATGAGCCGCTCCGACTGGACCGGAACGGTTCCCACCCAGCCTGCAGCCCTGACCGCCAACGAAACGCTGGCTGCAGATCTGGCCTTTACCCAGTACGACGGCACCGAGGCCGACAGCGTCGAGATGCCCACTCTGGGTGCCAAGAACGGCCTGACCCTCGCTTCCATGATCGGCAAGGACTTCGACGATCCCCAATGGGAGACCCTGCTGGATCAGCTGACCTTCGATGAGATGGTCAACACCATCACTCTGGGCTTCCACAACACTGCAGCGGCTGCCTCCATCGGCAAGACCGCTACCAAGGACGAGAACGGCCCGCAGGGCCTGACCGCTGCCCTGACCGGCGGTGCATCCGCCATGTGCTACACCTCCGAGGATGTCATGGCTGCCACCTTCAATGTGGACCTGATCAACGAAGTGGGCAAGTGCATCGGTGAGGACTGCCTTGCCATGGGTTACTCCGGCCTGTACGGCCCCGGCATCAATATGCACCGCACCGCCTACTCCGGCCGTAACTTCGAGTACTACGCCGAGGATCCCTTTGTGGCCGGCACCATCTGCGCTGCCGAGGTGCAGGGCATCCAGTCCAAGGGCGTGTATGTCTACCTGAAGCACGTTGCCCTGAACGACTCCGAGACCAGCCGCCGTGGTGTCAACACCTGGCTGAACGAGCAGACCGCCCGCGAGATCTATCTGGAAGTGGCCGATAAGGCCATCACGGATGGCGGCGCATGGTGCGTGATGACCGGCTTCAACCGCTGGGGCGCAACCTGGTGCGGTGCCAACGCCAACCTGCTGAACGGCTTCCTGCGCGAGGAGCTGGGCATGCGCGGCATGTGCATCACCGACTTCTCCGGCTCCAGCCAGTACATGGATCTGGTGGACGGCCTGATCGCCGGTTCTGACATCTGGGACAGCCCGATGCCCAAGATCCACACCACCAAGGCTGCCAACTACGAGAACGATGCCTACATCGTGACCCAGATGCGCAATGCAATGCATCACATCCTGTACACCGTGGTCAACTCCAACGCCATGAACGGCTGGTCTGCAAGCGATACGCTCAAGACCGTGCTGCCCTGGTGGCAGACTGCGATCTATGCACTGATCGCCGTGCTGGCTGTGCTGACCGTGCTGTGCGCATGGCAGCTGAGCAAGGCCCTCAAGCGCAAGAAGGAGCTGGCAGACACCGCTCCTGCTGTTGACCAGAAGTAATTCCGGTCTGCACGATCCCTGACCCCATGTTACGGCAGCCTGCCCCGAAGGCGGGGCGGGCTGCCGCTTTTTTATCAAAGACAAAAGGAGAGACCGCAATGGGCGAACAAAAAAACAACGGCGTCGAGTGTGAACCGCGCCAAAACCTACCAGCTGGTGCTGTTTCCGCTGAACAACGGCGCGACCAACGTGTACTATGTGCTGGTGCTTTCCTACATCGCGACCTTCGGCAGCAAAGTGCTGGCCCTGAGCATGCTGTTTGCTTCGGTGATGGTCACCGGCATGCGCCTGTTCGATGCCGTCACCGACCCCATCATTGGTGCCCTCATGGACCGCACCAACGGCAGGTCGGCAAGTTCCGGCCCTTCATGGTCATCGGCAACCTCATCATGGCGGCAAGCATTCTGGTGCTGTACTGCCTCACCCCGCTCATCCCCGCCAGTGCCATGGGGCTGCGCTACGCTGCGTTCGTTGCCCTGTATGCCGTGTGGGTCATCGGCTACACCTTCCAGACCAGCTGCACCCGCTCCGGCCAGACCGTGCTGACCAATGACCCCAAGCAGCGTCCCCTGTTCACCATCTTCAACACGGTGGGCAGCCTGCTGGGCATGGGTGCCATGCAGTTCTTTGCCCCCATCCTTGCCAAGAACTATGAGGCGGCTACGCTTCCGCCGGGTTCTTCCGCACGCTGGCTCCGGTGGGCATCGTCATCTCCATCCTGCTCACCCTGCTGGCTGTCATCGGCATCTGGGAGAAGGACCAGCCAAGTACTTTGGCATCGGCGGTGAAAAGACCGAGAAGATCAAAGTGAGCGAGTACATCCAGATCATCAAAAACAATGATCCCATGCAGCGGCTGATGGTGGCCGGTGCAGGCTGCAAGCTGGCACTTTCCATCGCCACCAACACCACCGTGCTGTGCATGCTGTACGGCTGCATGATGGGCAACTACGACGGCCTGTACCTGCCCATGATGGTGCTGGGCTATGTGTGCAGCGTGCCCTTCTTCCTGCTCACCGTCCCGCACCAGCCAGAAGGAGGGCCAGAAGGCCAGCCTGATGAAGTACGTCAGCGTGGCGCTGGTGTGCTATGTGGGCGTGCTGGTGCTGCTGCTGCTCTGGGGCCGCGGCGATGCCTTCACCCTGTCCATTCTGGGCGAGAACGGCCTTTCCATCAACCTGTACACCATCCTGTTCATCGCTTTCTTCGGCATCGGCTACGGTGCTTACTACGCCACCGCCGATATGCCCATCCCCATGGTGGCCGACTGCTCCGACTACGAGACCTACCGCAGCGGCAAGTATATCCCCGGCATCATGGGCACCCTGTTCAGTCTGGTGGACAAGCTGGTGTCCAGCCTGTCCGCTACCGTTGTGGGCATTGCGGTCAGCTTTGTGGGCCTGCAGAGCCTGCCCACCCAGTATGACCCCTACACCCCGGGCATGAACTGGGTGGTCATCGTGCTGTTCTGCATCATCCCCATGGTGGCATGGGCGGCTACCCTCATCGCCATGAAGGGCTACACCCTGACCGGTGCCAAGATGAAGGAGATCCAGGCTGTCAACGCCTGCCGCCGCGATGCAGTGGCTAAGGGCATGAGCTGGAAGAAGCCATGGACAAGTGGCAGACCATGGATCAGCTGCCGGCGGAATACCGGCTGAGACGCTGTATGGAACTGAATACTGATCTCACCGGCGCAAGCGGCACGCTGCTGCCCACGCAGGGGGGCTGGCGTTCGAGTTCCTAATTCTCCACCACAAAAATCCTCAGACATTCGTCTGGGGATTTTTTGTTTGGTGGTGGTATAGGACTCGAACTATTTCTCCCCGGATACAGGCAAAAAACGAACAAAGGCAGGGTACCACCATGAGGGTGGTATCCTGCCTTTTGAATCTTTGTGTGGAAAATCTGCTTACAGCAGCGGGATGCCTGCCTTGGCGCAGGCTTCGCGGGTGGCTGCGTCCCAAACGCTGGCCTGCACTTCGCCAATGTGGGCGCTGCCCAGCAGCAGCATGCACAGGCGCTCTGGCCGATGCCGCCGCCGATGGAGTAAGGCAGCTCACCGTTCAGTACGGCCTTGTGGAAGGGCAGGGCGCGGCGGTCGTCGCAGCCAGCCATGGTCAGCTGCTTGTCCATGCTTTCAGGGCTGACGCGGATGCCCATGCTGCTCAGCTCATAGCTGCACTGCAGCGGGTCGTTCCAGAACAGCAGATCGCCGTTCAGATCCCAGTCGTCATAGTCGGGGGCACGGCCGTCATGGGGCTTACCGCTCTTCAGCGGAGCGCCGATCTTCATCAGGAAGGTGGTGCCGTGCTCCTTCACAAAGGCGTTCTCACGCTCCTTCGGGGTCAGGTCCGGGTACTGGTCCTCCAGCTCCTGCGTGGTGATGAAGGTGACGTTGGGGCTGTGCAGCGGCAGCTCCTGCAGCTGGGGGAACATGGCGTGCAGGTTCATCTCGGTGGCGCAGACAGCGGACACGATGGAGCGCACCACGCTCTTGAGGTAAGCCTCGTTGCGGTCTTCCAGACGGATCACCTTTTCCCAGTCCCACTGGTCCACATAGATCGAGTGCAGGTTGTCCAGATCTTCGTCACGGCGGATCGCGTTCATATCGCAGTACAGGCCCTTGCCCACACGGAAATCGTAGTCCTTCAGGGCCTTGCGCTTCCACTTTGCCAGTGACTGCACCACCTGTGCCTCAATGCCGCTTTCCTTGATATCAAAGGTAACTTTGCGCTCGACACCGTTCAGGTCGTCGTTCAGACCGGTGGATGCTTCCAGAAACAGCGGAGCAGACACGCGGTACAGGTTCAGTGTGGCGCACAGGGTGTCGGCAAACAGACGCTTGACCGTACCAATGGCGCGCTGCGTGTCGTACAGGTTCAGCGCGGGCGTATAGTTTGCCGGGATGATGGTTTTGCTCATAACAAAATACCCCTCTTCTGTTGGATTCTGGCCCTGATTTCCCAGTACAGGGCACGGCTTTTAAACCGGAAAATACTGGTTTCATTATGGCATATTTTTTAAGAAAGTAAAGTGAGAAGGCAAAAAAAGAGACCGCCGGTAAGGCAGTCCCGTTTCCGCAGTGAGAAGGGCGGCTTTGCATCAGCCGAAAAGCCCCTTCAGCAGGATCAGCAGCACTTTTACAAAATCGCCGGTGCCCAGCAGCTTGTACAGAGAGATCAGAGTAGATAACATGAATGTTTTGCTCCTTTTTTTTGCAATTTCGGGTCAAAATGCCCGGCATGCATGGAATACGGCTGGGCAGAGCAGCGGATTGCAGGAAAAAAAATTGGGAGAAAACAAAACGGCACCCGTGCCGCTGCAAAAGCAGTACGGGGTGCCGGAAGAGCAATTGGTTTTCACCAGTTTCAGCGCTTTACGTTGAAAGCTGCCATGCCGGGGTAAACGGCGCTGCCGCCCAGCTGCTCCTCAATGCGCAGCAGCTGGTTGTACTTTGCAACACGCTCGGTACGGCTGGGAGCACCGGTCTTGATCTGGCAGGTGTTCAGAGCCACGGCCAGATCGGCAATGGTGGTGTCCTCGGTCTCGCCGGAGCGGTGAGAGCTGATGGCGGTGTAACCGGCCTTGTGGGCCATCTTGATGGCCTCCAGCGTCTCGGAAACAGAACCGATCTGGTTCAGCTTGATCAGGATCGTGTTGCCTGCACCCAGCCCGATGCCCTTGGCCAGACGCTCGGTGTTGGTCACAAAGAGGTCGTCGCCCACCAGCTGGACCTTGCCGCCCAACTCGCGGGTCATCTCCTGCCAGCCTTCCCAGTCCTCTTCATCCAGGCCGTCCTCGATGGAGATGATGGGGTACTTTTCCACCAGACTCTTCCAGTGTGCGATCAGCTCGCTGGAGGTGAACTCGGTGCCGGCCTTGGGCAGCTTGTAGAAGCCCTTGCCCTTGGGGCTCTTCCACTCGGAGGACGCGGCATCCATAGCCAGCATGAAGTCCTTGCCGGGCACGTAACCGGCCTTTTCGATGGCGGCCAGAATGGTCTCAATGGTCTCCTCGTCGCTGGACAGGTTGGGGGCAAAGCCGCCTCATCGCCCACGGAGGTAGCCAGCCCCTTGGCCTTCAGGATGGAAGCCAGGGCATGGAACACCTCAGCGCACCAGCGCAGCGCCTCTTTGAAGGAGGGTGCACCCACCGGCATGATCATGAACTCCTGCGTATCCACGGTGTTGGTGGCGTGTGCGCCGCCGTTCAGAATGTTCATCATGGGCACGGGCAGGCGGTTGCCGTTCACACCGCCCAGAAAGCGGTACAGCGGCATATCCAGAGAAGCAGCGGCTGCACGGCAGGCGGCAATGGACACGGCCAGAATGGCGTTTGCGCCCAGATTGGATTTATCTTTGGTGCCGTCGGCCTTGATCATGGCAGCGTCGATGGCGTAGATGTCGGAGGCATCCATGCCCACAACAGCATCAGCAATGACGGTGTTGATGTTCTCAACAGCCTTGGTCACGCCCTTGCCCAGATAGCGGCCCTTGTCGCCGTCCCGCAGCTCCAGAGCTTCAAACTCACCAGTGGATGCGCCGGAAGGTGCGCAGCCGCGTGCCACAGTGCCGTCGGCCAGAGTGATCTCCGCTTCCACGGTGGGGTTGCCGCGGGAGTCCAGGATCTCGCGGCCTACAACAGATTCAATTTCCAGATAGTTCATCTCGAAAACCTCCTGAATATCATTTCCTTCCCTGTGCTGCCCGGGGCGGGCAGACGGGTGACGGCCAATTATGATAGTTATGTCTAACTAACCAATAGTATCCTACCACGCTTTCCGGCCCGGTGCAAGAGCCGATGCGCATGTTTGCGGATGTAAACTTTTTAAGGGGCAAAAAACGGCAGCTGATGGGGCAGAACATTCCGGCAAAGCAGGAAACAGCTGGTCTTTACAGTCTGCCCACTGGCAGCAGCGGGGATGCGTCATGCCTATCATATTAATTTCATATGGCAGATATACTAAAATTTTTCTTTACTTTTTGTCAGGATGACTCTATACTGTTTTTGGTTCTAATATGTTTCTTTATGGTAGATAGAGGAGGATTTTCTATATGAATAAGGATCTGACGGTCGGCAAGCCGTCACAGGTTTTGTGGCAGTTCTGCCTGCCCATGTTCGGCAGCATCATCTTCCAGCAGCTGTACAACATTGCCGACAGCCTTGTTGCAGGCAAGTTCATCGGCGAGAATGCACTGGCTGCTGTGGGCAACAGCTACGAGATCACCCTGATCTTCATTGCATTTGCCTTTGGCTGCAACATTGGCTGCTCGGTCATCGTGTCCCGCTACTTTGGCGCAAAGGACTACGATGAGATGAAGACTTCGGTCTACACTTCCCTGATCGGCTCTGCCGTGCTGTGCGCCGTGCTGATGCTGATCGGCCTTGTGGGCTGCCACAGCCTGCTGGAGCTCATCAACACCCCGGAGGAGATCCTTGCGGATTCTTCGCTGTATCTGGATATCTACGTGCTGGGCCTGCCCTTCATGTTCTTCTACAACATCGCCACCGGCATCTTCTCCGCTCTGGGCGACAGCAAAAACGCCCTTCTATTTTCTGGCAGTCTCGTCCCTGTCCAACATCGGCGTGGACATCCTGTTCGTGGCCGGTCTCAAGATGGGCGTAGCCGGTGTGGCATGGGCCACCTTCCTGTGTCAGGGTGTGAGCTGCGTGCTGGCCATGGTGGTGGTGTTCCGCCGCATCAGCGCCTTCAAATCCAAGAACAAGGTCGTGCTGTTCTCCTGGAACATGCTGGGCAAGGTGGCCGTGGTGGCCATTCCCAGCATCCTGCAGCAGAGCTTCGTCTCTGTGGGCAACATCATCCTGCAGAGCGTCATCAACACCTTTGGTGCCAGCGTCATTGCAGGCTACTCTGCAGCCGTCAAGCTGAACAACATGGTCATCACTTCCTTTACCACGCTGGGCAACGGCATCTCCAACTACACCTCCCAGAACATGCGCGGGCAAGATGGACCGTGTGCACAAGGGCTTTGGCGCAGGCCGCAATCTGGTGTGGATCATCTGCGTGCCCATCGTGCTCCTGTACTTCTTCTTCGGCCGTTTCCTGCTGCTGCTGTTCATGAATGACCCGCAGGGTCCGGCCATCGACACCGGTATGCTGTTCCTGCGCATCCTGTCTCCCTTCTACTTTGTGGTGTCGCTCAAGCTGGTCACTGACGGCATCCTGCGCGGCTGCGGCATGATGGTGCGCTTTATGATCGCCACCTTCTCCGACCTGATCCTGCGCGTGGGCATCGCCATTGTGCTGAGCAGCACTGCTCTGGGCAGCACGGGCATCTGGATGGCATGGCCCGTGGGCTGGTGCATCGGCACCGGCCTGTCGCTGGTGTTCTACTTCACCGCCATCCGCAAGGTCCTTGCAGAGTCTCTGGCCAAAGCGGAAGCAGAGGGCAAAGCTGCCGAGCACGTGCAGAGGCCGAGTTCGCCGCAGATGCTGAAATGGAGACCCTGTAACCCTTTTGCAACTTGTGAATTGTGTTCACCTGACACACAAACAAAATGAAACAATTGAAATAGTGCACAAAACAGACCCATTGCTTTTGGCTATTTTGGCGACAAAGTCCACAAAATGCCCCTGAAAGTATGGACGGTTTGTGAATTGCGGATTTTGGCTCACAGGTCTATAATATTGATAACGAAGCAAGGTCGCTTTGAGGGAAAGAGGGCCTTGCTTCCGTTTTTATACTGAAGCACGAATGCTCCTAAGGAGGATATTCACTATGAAAAAGATGATTTCTCGTCGTAATTTCCTGGCCGCTGCAGGTGTTGTTGCTGCAGCCGGCGTTCTGACTGCATGCGGCGGTTCTTCCAACAGCACTGCTGCTTCCGCCTCTACCGCAGCTTCTGGTGCCGCTGCTTCCGGCGACACCATCAGGTGGGCGTTCTTGGACCTCTGACCGGTGATGTTTCCGTTTACGGTCAGGCCGTTGTCAACGGCGCTACCCTGTACCTGAAGCAGGTAAACGAAAAGGGCGGCATCAACGGCAAGCAGCTGGAGATCATCGCCATGGATGAGCAGGGCGATGCAACTCAGGCTGTTACCTGCTTCACCAAGATGTGCGATCAGGGCATCACCGCTCTGGTGGGCGATGTTACCACCACCCCGACTCTGGCACTTGCTGCCGAGAGCGCAGACTACAACATGCCCATGGTCACCGCTTCCGCTACCGCTGAGGCTGTCACCTACGATGCCGAGACCGACACCGTGAACGAGAATGTGTTCCGCGCAACCTTCACCGACCCGTTCCAGGGCATCAAGATGGCTGACTACGCTTACCAGCGGTTGGGCTACACCAAGGCAGCCGTCATCTTCCAGAAGGGCGCTGACTACAACGAGGGTCTGGCAGAGAACTTCGTCAACGAGTTCGAGAGCCTGGGCGGCACCATCGTCGATCAGGAGACCTACTCTGAGGGCGATGTGGACTACAAGACCCAGCTGACCACCATTCTGGGCAAGGCTCCCGAAGTGGTGTTCTGCCCCAACTACTATCAGGAAGTCGGTCAGATCCTGGCTCAGGCTGAGAGCATCGGTCTGGCAGTTCCCTTCCTGGGCGGCGACGGCTGGGATGGTCTGGAAGGCTACGCAACTGCCGACCAGCTGAAGGATGCCTACTTCTGCGCAAACTACGCAAAGGGCTCCAACCCCGACTTTGAGGATGCCTACAAGGCTGAGTACGGTGAGGAGTACCCCAACGGCTTCGCTCCTCTGGGCTACGATGCTGCCATGACCGTTGTCTATGGCATTCAGGCTGCTGAGGATGCCGGTCTGGCTGCCGGTGATGACGACTATAAGCAGGCCGTCATCGATGCTATCGCAGGCGGCACCATCGATGGCATCACCGGCACCTTCACCTTCGATGAGCACCACAACCCCGTCAAGCAGACCGCTATCCTGTGCTTCGACGGTGCAACCCCCGTTCTGAAGGAAATGTTCTGATCTGCTTTGATTCTGCGCACCGGTGTGCGGCATAAAGGCAGCACTCAGAAATAAAAGACCCATTGCGGAGACCGCCGGAACAGGTTTTGCTCGGCCGTCTCCGCTTTTTTGGTAAAAAAGTGCATTCCCCAAAAGGCGTGCAAACGCCGCAAAGAAAGGAAGTATCAGTCCATGACAGTGTTTTTTAGCCAGCTGATCAACGGCTTGTCCCTTGGCAGCATCTATGCACTGATCGCACTGGGTTACAGCATGGTGTACGGCATCATCCTGCTGCTGAACTTTGCCCATGGCGATGTCATTATGGTTGGTGCGTACATGTCCTGGTTCGTGATGAATCAGCTGGGCCTTGGCCCGGTCACTGCTGTGTGCGCCACCATCATCACCTGCACGCTGCTGGGCGTTGTGATCGAGAAGATCGCCTACACCCCGCTGCGCAGCGCACCCCGTATCTCCCTGCTGATCACGGCAATCGGCGTGTCCTTCTTCCTGGAGTACACTGCAGAGCTGATCCTTGGTTCCGGTGCAAAGGTCATTCCGGCCTACTACACCAACCAGACCTTCCGCATCGGCTCTGTGCCGCTGGGCCTCACCTCTGTCATCACCCTGCTGGTCACGGTGCTGTCCATGCTGGTGCTCACCTTCCTTGTGCAGAAGACCAAGCTCGGCAAGGCCATGCGTGCCGTGTCTGAGGATATGGACGCTGCCCGCCTGATGGGCATTAACGTCAACAGCACCATTTCCTTTACCTTTGCGGTGGGCTCCGCACTGGCCGGTATCGGCTCGGTGCTGTACTGCTGCAGCTACCCGCAGGCGACCCCCACCATGGGCTCCATGCTTGGCCTGAAGGCCTTCGTTGCAGCCGTTCTGGGCGGCATCGGCTCCATCCCCGGTGCCATGATCGGCGGCATCGCCATCGGCCTGTGTGAGTGCTTTGTTTCCGCCATCGGCCTTTCCGCATGGAAGGATGCCGTCACGTTTGCGATCCTGATCATCGTGCTGCTGGTCAAGCCCACCGGCTTCCTTGGCCGCAAGGTTCAGGAAAAGGTGTAAGGAGGGCATGAAGATGAATACCAAACGCAAAACGCTCAAAATGCCCGTGCGCTACCTGATGAACGCCGTGCTGGTGGCTCTGCTGTTCGTGGGCCTGTCCTTCCTCACCCAGAACGTGCTGTCCACCTACCAGAACAAGGTGCTTCTCACCGTGGGCATCAACATCATTCTGGCTGTCTCGCTGAACGTTGCCACCGGTTATCTGGGCCAGCTGCCGCTGGGCCACGCCGGTTTCATGGCCGTGGGTGCTTACACCTGCGCCCTGTTCACGAAATACAGCAATCTGCCCTCCGGTGTCGCTTTTGTCGTGGGTCTGGTGCTGGCCTGCATCGTGGCGGGCCTGTTCGGCGTGCTGATCGGCATTCCTGCTCTGCGCCTGACCGGTGATTATCTGGCCATCCTGACGCTGGGCTTTGGCGAGATCATCCGCATCACCCTGAACAACATCGATGATGTGCTGGGCTTCAAGCTGTTCTACGGTGCCAAGGGCCTGAAGAACATCCCCAAGTATTCTAACTTCGCCAATGTGTTCATCTGCGTGGTCATTACCTGCTTTGCCATCCACGCCATGATGAAGAGCCGCCACGGCCGTGCCGTGCTGGCCATCCGCGATAACGAGATCGCTGCCGAAAGCTGCGGCATCCAGACTACTTATTATAAGGTCATGGCCTTTGCATTCTCCGCCGCCTTTGCCGGTCTGGCCGGCGGCCTGTACGCCTGCTATCTGGGCGTTCTGGACCCCTCCACCTTCGGCTTCATGAAGTCCATCGAAATTCTGGTCATGGTGGTTCTGGGCGGCATGGGCTCCATGCTGGGCTCTATCCTGTCCGCGACCGTGCTTACCATCCTGCCCGAGGCGACCCGCAGCTTTGACAGCTACCGCATGGTAGTCTACTCGCTGGTGCTGGTCCTCATGATGATCTTCCGTCCGGGCGGCCTGCTTGGCAGCTACGACTTCTCCATGAGCCGCATTGTGGAAAAGATCATGAACGGCGAACTGTTCCAGAAGAAAGCAAAGGAGGGTGCAGACCATGAGTGAGTTCCAGACCAAGTTACACAGTGTGCCCTCCGGGCGGCTTTTTGACCGACCGCGACAAGGACAAAAAGCCCATTCTGGACGTGCGTGAGCTGGGCATCGACTTCGGCGGTCTGACCGCCGTGGATGGCTTCAACCTGATGATCGGCCGCAACGAGATCACCGGTCT
>ENA-OQCD01000094-OQCD01000094.1-human-gut-metagenome-genome-assembly--contig:-NODE-94-length-20788-cov-4.716519_pt1 | contig 20788 bp, 29 predicted proteins | sample MGYA00242755_ERZ504571 | MGnify/ENA primary metagenome ERZ504571 (study PRJEB26092, sample SAMD00036274) | human gut metagenome | host: Homo sapiens | study: EMG produced TPA metagenomics assembly of...
AGAATTAGATTTGGGGGAGGTGCTGGTTGTGAAGTATGTGCTGAACAATAAAAGTGGCTGCAGGGCGGGATGTCCTCATCCGCGGGTGAATTTTGCCGATTGTGACAAACGCTGCAAACGCTGCAAATGATTTGTAGGGAACGATGTTCGCATCGTTCCGCGGGCTTTGGCTTTGCAGCAAACGATAAAAAGTGTGATGTGCCCTGCTATTTCCTGTAGGGCGGGGTCACCTGACCACGCCACCCTCCCCATATAAAACCCTCAAACGCATGCGCATCGTTCCCAATTTATAGCCTACCCCCCACCCTCCACAAAAAAATCAGCAAAAAACTATTGCAATCTGCATAAAGTGCGGTATACTAAAGCAGTAAAATAATATTTACGCAGAGTAGAAACCCGCGCGTTAGGCAAAGCGGCAATGGCGCCGCTTTGCCGCAGTGCCTGACCAACGGGGAGTTGTGGCAGGACGAAGATGCAGGGCAGGGGAGTGCAATGTGCACGCCGCTGCCGGCACGCGGTGCTGGTTTCGCATCCCACTGCTGCATAAAGGTGTGCAACGGCGGGTGTGGTTGCACACCTGCCCTTTCCCCTCCCTTGTGCGGCAACACGCACGATGGAGGTATTTTTATTATGCAAAAATCCGTTCAAGTTCGTACCCCGCTGTATGCTGCGGCCTATTGGCAGCAGGCCGCCGATGAGTTTAAGAACATCCGCGTTCTGGCTTTTGCCGGTATGGTCACGGCGCTGGCCATTATTCTGGAAAGCTTCCCCATCTATCTGCTGGGCCAGAGCCTGAAGATCTATTTCAGCTTTGTGGTGGTTTCGCTGGGGTGCGCCTGTTATGGCCCGCTGGTGGGCATGGGCGTTGGTGCGGTCATTGATACGCTGGGCTTTCTGCTTTCCAGCTATGGCGAGCCGTATTTCCCCGGCTATCTGATTACGGCCATGTTGTCCGGCCTGATTTACGGCGTTATGCTCTACCAGCGCAAACCCACCATCCCGCGCCTGATCGTGACCCGTCTGCTGATCAATTACGGCAGCAATGTGCTGCTGGGCAGTGTGTGGAAAGCTATGTTGTATGGCAAGGGTTACCTGTATTACCTGAGCACCGGCATGGTCAAAAACACCATCATGATCCCCATTGAAGTTGCCTTGATGTGGCTGGCCCTGAACGCGGCAGAAAAACACGGCCTGGACCGCCGCTACCTTCATCAGCGCTGATGAAGCACAGATTTTTGTTCAAAAGTCATACTTTACGGCTAAAAGCTTGTGCGTTTTGCTGGCAGAACGCAGCCGAAATTTGAAAATTGTTCCGTAATTTACAAACTTTTAACAACGTATTCACAAAGCATTGAAAAATGTCCCTGCCGCGTATACAATAACATATGTGAAAAGAATGTGTCGGATTTCCTGCAAGCATGCAGCAAAACGGCGCATTTTTGGTTTCAGGACCGTGACTCCGGCTGGCAGCTGCCGCCGGGCCAGACGTAAAAAGAAAAGGAGCACTTACACATGAAAAATTGTTGGGTATTGTGTTGTCCGCAGCTATGCTGCTCAGCATGGCCGCCTGCGGCAGCACTGCTGCATCCAGCGCTGCATCCAGCGCAGCAGCAGATTCTACCGCTGACGCTGCCACTGCTACCGATGCAGCTGCCAGCGACCTGAAGGTTGGCGTTATCACGATTGGCGATGAGACAGAAGGCTACACTGCTGCGCATATCAACGGCATCAAGGCTGCTGCACAGAAGCTTGGCATGAGCGACAGCCAGATCGTTTGGAAGTACAAGGTTCCCGAAGGTGCTGAGTGCTCTGACGCTGCAGAAGACCTGGTTGGCCAGGGCTGCAACCTTGTTGTTTCCAACTCTTACGGCCACCAGACCTATATCGTAGAAGAAGCTGAAAAGTATCCCGATGTCACTTTTGTTTCCATGACCGGTGATTTTGCTGCCCTGACTGGCCTGGATAACTTCAAGAACGCTTTCACCAATGTTTATGAGAGCCGCTATGTTGCCGGTGTTGTTGCCGGTATGAAGCTGCAGGAACTGGTTGAGTCCGGCACCTTGACCCCGGAGAACCAGCCCAACAGCTTTACCGCTGACGGCAAGGTCAAGATCGGCTATGTCGGCGCTTACAACTATGCTGAGGTTGTTTCCGGCTACACTGCATTCTTCCTGGGCGTGCAGAGCGTTTACCCCAATGTTGCCATGGAAGTTATGTACACCAACTCCTGGTTCGATATCGACAAGGAAGGCGCTGCTGCCGAAGCTCTGATTGCAAACGGCAGCGTGATCATTGGTCAGCATGCTGACTCCACCGGTGCTCCCGCTGCCACCCAGAAGCAGAAGGATGCCGGCAAGATCTGCTACTCTGTCGGTTACAACATCGACATGCTGGAGACCGCTCCCACCGCTGCCCTGACCTCCGCCACCAACGTTTGGGAAGTTTACTATGAATACCTGTTCAAGAGCATGATGGACGGTGAAAACCCGGCTACCAACTGGTCCGAGGGTTACAACGAAGGCGCTGTTGCCATCACTGACCTTGGCCCCGAAGTTGCCGAAGGCACTGCCGAGAAGGTTGCCGAAGTGGAAGCAGCCCTGAAAGATGGCAGCCTGCATGTGTTTGATACCAGCAAGTTCACCGTCAACGGTGAGACTGTTACCACCGCTCCCATCGACCTGACTTTCTATGATTACTCCACCGGCACCCCGGTTGCTGTGTACCAGGGCGATACCGAGGAAGCCATCACCGATGGTTACTTCTCTGAATCCACCCTGCGCAGCGCTCCGTATTTCTCCCTGCGCATTGACGGCATTACCGAGGATGCAGACCCGGTTGCCTGATCCCACAAACTGAACTGACATGGAGGGAAGCTCTGCCTGTTACTGAACAGAGCTTCCCTCTATTGGTGTTTACGGCACCGCATGATGGATTTTTACAGAGAGGAGCATTCCCATGCCGCAGACTGAGTACGCCATCCAGCTGGAACATGTAACCAAAACTTTTGGCCCGGTCATTGCAAACCATGATGTTACCATGAATATCCGCCGCGGGGAGATTTTGTCCCTGCTGGGCGAGAACGGCTCCGGCAAAACCACCCTGATGAATATGATCGCCGGTATCTATTACCCGGACGGCGGGCAGATCATCGTCAACGGCCAGCCGGCAGATATCCGTTCCCCGCGCGATGCCCTTGCCCTTGGCATTGGCATGATTCACCAGCACTTCAAACTGGTGGATGTGTTTACCGCCGTGGAAAACATTGCCCTGAGCATGGACAAAGGCGAAAAAATTTGACCTGCGCCGCGTGCGGGACAAAGCCCGTGCTATTTGCGAAAAATACCAGTTTGCGCTGGATCTGGACCAGAAAGTGTACGAGATGAGCGTGAGCCAGAAGCAGACGCTGGAAATCGTAAAGGTGCTGTTCCGTGGTGCAGATATCCTGATCCTGGACGAACCCACCGCCGTGCTGACCCCGCAGGAGACCGAAAAGCTGTTTGCCGTGATGCGCAACATGAAGGCGGACGGCAAGGCCGTGGTCATCATTACCCACAAGTTGCATGAGGTGCTTTCGGTTTCGGACCGCGTGGCCATTCTGCGCAAGGGTGAATACGTTGGCACGGTGGAAACCGCCACCGCAACGGAATCCAGCCTGACTGAGATGATGGTGGGCCAGAAGGTGGAGCTGAACATCAACCGCACCACGCCGCAGGACCCCACCCGGCGTTTGGCTATCAGCCACCTTTCGGTGCGCAGCCCCGAAGGTACCACGTGTTGGACGATGTGAGCTTTGATGTGTATGGCGGCGAGATTTTGGGCATTGCCGGTATTTCCGGCAACGGCCAGAAAGAACTGCTGGAAGCCATTGCCGGTTTGCAGCATACCGAATCCGGCTCCGACGTTAAGTTTTTTGCCCCCGGCGAAGAGGACAAGCCGATGGAGCTGCTGGGCAAGAGTCCCAAGGATATCCGCGATGCCGGTGTGCACCTGAGCTTTGTACCGGAGGACCGCCTGGGCATGGGCCTGGTTGGCACCATGGGCATGACGGACAACATGATGCTGAAAGCTATGGCGAAGGCCACTCCCCGCTGGTGGACCACCGTGCCCCGCGTGAACTGGCCGAAAAGATTCGCAAGGAGCTTGGTGTGGTTACCCCCGGCCTGAACACCCCCGTTTCCCGCCTGTCCGGCGGCAACGTGCAAAAGGTGCTGGTTGGCCGCGAGCTGGCGGCTTCGCCCATTGTGCTGATGACGGCTTACGCCGTGCGCGGCCTGGACATCAATACATCCTACACCATTTACAACCTGCTGAATGAGCAGAAAGAAAAAGGCGTTGCGTGATTTATGTTGGCGAGGACCTGGACGTTCTGCTGGAGCTGTGTGACCGCATTCTGGTGCTGTGCGGCGGCAAAGCCAACGGCATGCTGGATGCCCGCACCACCACCAAGGAAGAAGTTGGCCTGCGCATGACCAACCTTGTACAAAAGGAGGGCAAATGATGAGCAAAACTGCAGCTGAACCGCTTGTGCGTATCTCCAAGCGGGAGGGTACCACCTTTGTGCAAAAAGTGCTGGTGCGTGCCATTGCTATCCTGCTGGCACTTGTTGTGGATGCGTTCTTCATCTTTTTTGTTACCGGCCTGAACCCCATCAGCGTGTACGGCGTTATGTGGAACGGCACGTTTATGAACACCACCCGTTTCTCTTGGGCGCTGCGTGATCTTTCCAGCCTGCTGTGCATTGCCATTGCACTGGCTCCTGCCTTTAAGATGCGCTTTTGGAACATCGGCGGCGAAGGCCAGGTGCTGATCGGCGGCCTGGTCGCGGCGCTCATCATGGTGTATTTTGGCAGCAGCCTGCCCGCACCGCTGCTGTTTGCCGCCATGGTCATCGGCAGTGTGCTGGCCGGTGCCATCTGGGCCTTTGTTCCGGCCTGGTTCAAATCCCGCTGGAACACCAACGAAACGCTGTTCACCCTGATGATGAACTACGTTGCCACCAGCATTGTGGCCTGCATGACGAATATCATGCGCGGCCAGGCATCCAGCCTGGGCACCCTGAACAAAGCCACCAAGGCTGGATGGCTGCCCGTGATCAACGGCCAGCGCTACACCATCAATATTATTGTGGTGCTGGTGCTGACCTTTGCAATGTACGCTTACCTCAAATACTCCAAGCAGGGGTACGAGATCAGCGTTGTGGGCGAGAGTGAAAACACCGCCCGCTATGCCGGCATCAATGTCAGCCGCGTGATGATCCGTACTATGCTGCTGTCCGGTGCCATCTGCGGCCTGTGCGGCTTTTTGGTTGTGGCCGGTAAGGACCAAACGATCTCCACTACCTCGGCAGGCGGCAACGGCTTTACCGCCATTATTGTGGCCTGGCTGGCAAAGTTCAACACCTTCTATATGATGCTGATTTCTTTCCTGCTGATCTTCCTGGACCGCGGCGCTTCGGAAATTGCTTCTGCATATTCCCTGAACGAATATGCAGCGGATATCATCACCGGCATTATCCTGTTCTTTATCCTGGGCAGCGAATTTTTCATCAACTACCGCCTGGTCTGGCGCGGCCATCATGATGGTAAGGAGGGCAAGTAAGTATGAGCAGTCTGATTGCATGGATCCTGCGTGCCATCCCGTTTGGCACCATCATTATGTACGGCGCTTTGGGCGAGACCCTGACGGAAAAATCTGGCAACCTGAACCTGGGTGTTCCCGGTATCATGTACCTGGGCGGCTTTGCTGGTTTTGCCAGCGCTTATTATTACGAAAAACTCAGCGCCAACCCCAGCGCCTTTGTCTGCGTGATTCTGGCCCTGCTGTGCGCCTGATCGCATCCGCCCTGGGCGGTCTGATTTACGCCTTCCTGACCATCACCCTGCGTGCAAACCAGAACGTGACCGGCCTTGCGCTGACCACCTTTGGCATGGGTGTGGCAAACTTTTTGGTGTGTTTATCCTGAACGGTGCCAGCTACACCGCGGCACCGCTGGCTTATAAAGCATTCAGTGCCATGATTCCGGTGCTTTCCGGCTTTGGCGTTGTGGGCAAGGTGCTTTTCTCTTACGGCTTTTTGGCTTATGCGGCCATTGTGCTGGCAGTTGTGCTGCACTGGTTCTTTACCCGCACCCGCGCGGGCCTGAACCTGCGCGCGGTTGGCGAAAACCCCGCCACTGCCGATGCCGCCGGCATTAACGTTACGCTGTATAAATATGTGGCTACCTGCACGGGTGCTGCCATCTGTGGTGTGGGTGGTTTGTATTATGTTCTGGATTATAACCAGGGCATCTGGGCAACCACCGGCCAGATCGAAGCCTTGGGCTGGCTGGCTGTAGCGCTGGTCATCTTTACCACCTGGAAGCCACTGAACGCCATTTGGGGCGCTTACCTGTTTGGCGTGCTGTACTGGTTGTATCAGTTCCTGCCCAGCCTGCTTGGCATTACCGTTGCCAGCTACATGACCGATCTGATCCAAATGCTGCCCTATGTGGTTACCATTGTGGTGCTAATCGTGGTCAGCCTGCGCAAAAAGAAGGAAAACCAGCCCCCGGAGCATCTGGGCCTTTCCTACTTCCGCGAGGAGCGGTAAAAAATATTTTTGCAGAATTCGCAAAAAATTGCTTATTTTGCATCAAAGCCTCGTTTCCTATTGGAAATGGGGCTTTTTTGTTTTTGGGGAAGGGCAGGGGGATTGGCGGATTTCGGAGAGTGATATCCGGCATGGCCCATCACACATTTTTGATTTGACTGTGTAGCCGGGGGAGTTCGTTGCTATTGTGGGTGAATCCGGCTCCGGCAAAAGTACCCTGATGAATATTATCGGCGTGCTGGACAAGCCGACCTCTGGCGAGTATACGCTGGACGGGGTGGATATCCATAAAGCAGACGATGACGAACTGGCGGGCATGCTCCCGTTGCACGGGAGCATTTTTTTGTGGTATACTTCTGCTTGAATGATAAAAATGGGGTAGTTTTGCCCTGGGGTGTATCTGAAAAGTCAAAAGTACAGTCTGTTTCGGCAGTTGCAGCCGGATTTTGCGCTTGCAAAATGCGGCATCTTCTTTTCTTTCAGATACACACCTTAGAGCGGAGAGGAAAGAAGGAAGGTCTGACAATGCAGACACAACAAAAACTATTTACCAACCGCATGCTGCTAACACTATTGTGGCCGCTGGTGGTGGAGCAGGCGCTGAACGTGCTGGTGGGCATGTCCGATACCGTGATGGTATCCAGCGTGGGCGAAGCCGCCATTTCCGGTGTTTCGCTGGTGGATATGATCAACTACCTGATCCTGAATATTTTTGCCGCGCTGGCCACCGGCGGCGCGGTTATCACCAGCAGTTCCTGGGAGCCAAAAAGCCGGGGGAAGCCTCCCGCAGCGCGGGGCAGCTGGTTACTTTAAGCTCTATCCTGGGTACGGCTGTCATGGCGCTCTGCCTGCTGCTGCGCGGGCCCATGCTGCGGCTGTTCTTTGGCAGCATTGCGGACGATGTGTTCCAGGCAGCCATGATCTACTTTACCATCACGGCAATCTCTTACCCGTTTTTGGCGCTGTACAACGCGGGCGCGGCCATCTTCCGCTCCGTCGGCAACAGCGAGGTATCCATGCGGGTATCCGTTGTCATGAACATTACCAATATTGTGGGCAATGCGTTCTGCATCTTTGTGCTGCGCATGGGGGTTGCCGGTGTTGCGGTGCCCACGCTGGTTTCCCGCGTGCTGGGCGCTGTCATCATCCTGAAACTGACCACCCGGCATGATAATGTCGCCCGCGTTACCTGGGATGGCGTCAAGCACCTGCAGCCCCAGATGGCAAAGAACATTTTGTATATCGGCATCCCCTCCGCGCTGGAAAACAGCCTGTTCCAGCTGGGGCGTGTGCTGGTCGTCAGTATGATCTCTTTGTTCGGCACGGTGCATATTTCCGCCAATGCGGTGGCCAACAACCTGGACGGCATGGGCTGCATTGTGGGCCAGGCCATCGGCCTTGCCATGATCACTGTGGTGGGGCGCTGTGTGGGCGCCCAACAGCTGGACCAGGCCAGCTACTTTACCAAAAAGCTGCTGCTGTGGGATTACATTGCCCAGGGCGCTACCAATGCCCTGATTTTGATCTTCCTGAACCCGCTGCTCAGCGTGTACACCCTTTCGGATGAAACCCGCCACCTGGCCTGGCTGCTGGTTATGATCCATGCGGGCAGCGCCATCTTCCTGTGGCCGGCGGGCTTTGTTCTGCCCAACGCCCTGCGTGCAGCCAATGATGTGCGCTTTACCATGCTTACTTCCATTCTGTCCATGGGAATCTGGCGTCTGGCCTTCTCTTACATCCTGTGCGTTCAGATGGGTATGGGTGCTGTCGGTGTCTGGATCGCCATGGTGGTGGACTGGGTGTGCCGCGTGACCTGCTTTGTGGTCCGCTTTGTATCTGGTGCGTGGAAGAAAAAATGTGTGGCAAAATAATAGGAGGAACCCCCGATGAAGCTTATCAGTTGGAATGTGAACGGCCTGCGCGCCTGCCTGAAAAAAGGCTTTGAGGATACTTTCAACCAGCTGGATGCGGATGTGTTCTGCATTCAGGAAACTAAAATGCAGCCCGGCCAGGCGGATTTTGCCCCCGAAGGCTATACCGAATACATCAACAGCGCTGAGAAAAAGGGCTATTCCGGCACGCTGATCTATACCCGCGTAAAGCCCCTGACGCCTGGAACGGCATTGGGGTGGAAGCCCACAGCCACGAGGCCGTGCCATCACACTGGAATTTGAGGATTACTACCTCGTCAATGTCTATGTACCCAACTCCCAAAACGAGCTGGCCCGCATTGACTACCGCATGCAGTGGGAGGACGACTTGCGCGCCTACCTGAAAGACCTGGACAGCAAAAAGCCGGTGATCCTGTGCGGAGATTTGAACGTGGCCCATGAGGATATTGACCTGAAGAACCCCGGCCCCAACCGCGGTGCTGCGGGCTTTTCGGACCAGGAGCGCGGCAAGCTGAACGAGCTGCTGGCCGCTGGCTTTACCGATAGCTTCCGCTACCTGTACCCTGATGCCACCGGCATGTACAGCTGGTGGAGCATGCGGTTCCGCGCAAGAGAGCGGAACGCAGGCTGGCGCATTGATTATTTCCTGGTATCGGACCGGCTGGCCCCACAGATCAAAAAGGCCGAGATTTTGATGGATGTGCAGGGCAGCGACCATTGCCCGGTGCTGCTGGAACTGTAACGCTGCAAAACGTCCAAGAAATATTCGGTGTGTCGAAAAAACTGTGCCTTTCTTTTGCAGAGCATGTGGGTATAAAACATGTAGGGGTGCACGATCTCACCCCGCATGTCGGACCTTGCCATATATTCCATCACATCATTCTCCGCAAGGCATCGGGCGCACAATGCGCCCCCCTATGAAGACCTTTTCGACAATCTGAAATTTTCATGATTTTTTCAAAAATATCTGCTCCCGCTGCAAAATGCCGGGAGCATTTTTCGTATTAGTATACAGAAGCGCTTCCAACAAAGAAAGCGCGCCGGCAGATGAATGCGAAAGGAGGTGTGGGGCACTGAACCAAACAGATTTTACCCAGCTGATGCAGCAATACCAAAAACTGGTTTATACCGTTTGTTTGCAGTTTGTCCACAACCCCCACACGCCGAGGATCTGACCCAGGATACCTTCCTTTCGGCATGGTCGTCCATTGACCGGTGCGAGCCCCAATACTATAAGCAATGGCTGGTGCGTGTGGCAGCCAACAAATGCAAGGACCACCTGAAAAGCTCCTGGGCGCGCAGGGTGGAGGCACAATCCGACGAAAACGATGCCGGAACCACGCGGCACACCGCCGCCCGGCAGCGGCCTGCAAAGCGCAGAGCCGGACCCGCAGGATGAATTTATGCGCCAGACCGATGCCGCAGAGCTGGAAACGATGGTGCGCACCCTGCGCGAACCCTATGGCCGGGCCGCGGCCATGTATCTGCTGGACGGGCTGCCCGTGGCGGCCATAGCCCAAAAGCTGGGCCGCCCGGCACCCACTGTTCAGAACCAGCTGTTCCGCGCAAAAGCGATCCTGCGCAAACAGATCATGGAAAGGAGGCAGGAATAATGGAACAGGCAATGTTTCCGCAAAACGAAAATAACACCCCATTTGATAACGAAGCCCTGTTTGATGCTGAAGGCCACCTGACGGATGAGGGGCTGCACGCCCTGCAGGAGGGCCGCCTGGATGAACTGGGCAGCCTGGAGACCGCAGAGCACCTGACCTTCTGTGATTACTGCCTTGCCCGCTATACCGCCCTGATTGAATCGGCCCCCGAAAAGCTGAAACAGCCCATGCGGGACCTGATCCCCCAGGTGCAGGCCTTGATGCGGCTGCGCAGCTTCCGCATTATGACAAACCGCTATGTTTCCACGGCTGCCGCCGTAATGCTGGCCTTTGCGCTGTGGCGGTTCGGGTTCTTTGGCGGCGTTGGTACGGTGCAAAAGCCCATGCAGCAGCTGCCGGACGTTACCCCCAGAGTGACGGTAAGCCAGGCGCTTGGCGGTATGTTTGACAGCATGAGCAGCGGCCTGAGCAATATGTTCGACGGAATGCAGCTTACCATCAACAGTGGGCTGGCCCAGCTGGCCGACCCGGTTGTGCCCCACAGCAACCCCACCAATAACGGCGGCAGCCCCGCCCACGGAGAGTGATACACTATGAAGAAAAACGCATTTTTGACCTTTATTTTTGCCTGCATCCCCGGCGCAGGGCAGATGTATTACGGGTATATGAAGCGCGGTACCTCGCTGCTGGTCTACTTCTGCCTGTTCATCATGCTGGGCGCCATCATTTCCCCGCTGGTGGTGGGCGTCGCCGTGGTGTATATGTTCAGCTTTTTTGACACCTATGACCTCATCCGCTACCTGGTAGCAGGGGACCCCAAGCCGGGATGGCTTCCTGCTCCCGCCGGACTGGCAGAATCAGCTCGGCGGTGCCAAAACCAAAATGACCCCCAAAATGAACAAAATCATCGGCTGGTGCCTGCTGCTTACGGGTGCCTATGTGATGTATGACCGCGTGATCTGGCCGATCGTGAGCAATATTCTGCAGCAGCTGGGCGTTTACTGGGATATAATCTATACCATCAACAACGCAATCCCTTCCGTTGTGGTGGCGGTGCTGCTGATTGCTTTTGGCGGCCGCCTGCTGGGCTTTGGCAAACATGCCCACCACAACGATACCGCGACCTGCCCCCGTACCAGGCTGAACCGGCAAAGCAAGCAAATTTGAAAAGAAGTGTAGGGCAGGGTGCAGCACAGCACCCCGCCTGGTAGCCTGCGGCCATTTGGAATAAAAACAGCGCCGCCCGATAGCCTGACAATGATTCAACAGACAAAAGAGAAAATGGTGATTCACTATGGAAAACAATTTTAACCAGAATACCCCTGTGCCGGAGGAACCGACCCAGGATGCCAGCCAGGAAACCACCGCGCAGGCCGCGCCCGAAACGGCCCCCAAGCCCCCGGTCAAAGTGCGGCGGGTGGGCACCTTCAGCCTTGGCCTGATGCTGGTTGCCATCGGTGCCATCCAGCTGGCCCAGATTTTTATGCCGAATGTCAATGTGCTCAGCGTGGTAAAGTATGCCCCGGTGGTGCTGATCGTTCTGGGCATTGAGGTGCTGATTTACGCCGCACGCCCCGATGTAAAGATCAAGTATGACGTCATTTCCATCTTCCTCTGCATTATCATCATGCTCACGGCGGGGGCTTCCGGTGCAGTGGCCGCAGTAGCCCAGGCATTCACTCCCGAAAACGTGACCAAGCGTGTTACCACCGAGGAACAGTACAAGAAGTCTGTTCAGAAGGCACTGAGCAATATCCCCAATGCCCATGATTTTGTACATGATTATTCCATCGATGTCAGCAGCGAGAGCTGGTTCATGGATATGCCGGTGGGTACGATGCACGCAACGGTGTACCTGACCATGAATTACGGTGCCCAGACCACCGCCGAAGAATTTGTGCGCGACTGCATGAAGGTAATGGATGCGGTAAATGCCACAGATATCCCGGTAGAATACTATCGCTTTGATGTGGACCAGAGCAACCTGACCGATGGCGAAGTGTGGAGTGTATGGCTGGATGAGTGGGAAATGCACGGCAACCTGCAAAACATTGCGGCCCATGTTGATACCATGTACTATGTGGACGGCGATGCCTACACCAGCCTGGATGATGTGCCCAAAAAGGACGGCGATGAACTGTTGAACCGCTACATGGCCGCCTTTGGCACCAACCCGCTGACCGATTACCAAAATGAATACGGCACCGTTGAATTTGGTGATGAGCTGGAAGAGTACATGCAGAACCGCGTGGAAAACGAAGCCGGCCAGGACCTGACGGACACTGACAACGCTGGGAAAACCGCAGCCAGTGAGGAAACACCCGCAGCGCAGGACGATGCGACGATGGAAGCCACTGAACCCGCAGCGAGCGCTGCGGAAGCTGCCTCTGAAAATGCAAACTGATATTTGAACAAAAATAATATATTTGTGCAATTTCGTTAAAAACGACGGAAAAGTTGACCAGATTTTTACGCCCCGCATACGCGGGGCTTGTTGTTTTTGCCCGCCTGAAATGCTACAATACCAATAAGGGCAATTTTGCCCTGTAAATGCGGCCTGCCCGGCGGCGGGATGCAAAATCAGGAGGTACCCCATGCACATCCTTAAAGGCTATACCAAGCAGGAAATCAGTTGGATGATGTACGACTGGGCCAACAGCGCCCATTCCGTTATCATTGTAACGCTGCTCCCCATCTTTTTTGACACGGTTGCGGGCTATACGGCGGACAGTGTTTCCAGCATGTCCACCTGGGGCTATGCAACCAGCATCGCCATGCTGATCGTGGCGCTGGCCGCTCCGTTCCTGGGCGTGTTTGGCGATATCCGCGGTATGCGCAAAAAGCTGTTCAGCTTTTTCATGCTGCTGGGCGTTGCAGCCTGCGCGGGCATGGCGTTTACGCCTGGGATGGATTTTACCTCCGGCCCGGTGGCAGCAGGCAAGGTGGCCAGCCTGATCCTGGTTCTGTACATCGTCAGCGTCATTGGTTTTGATGCTTCCGCCATCTATTACGATGCCTTTTTGACTGATGTTACCACCGAGGACCGCATGGATAAAGTTTCCACCATGGGGTACGGCCTGGGTTACATCGGCGGCTCCACCATTCCGCTGCTTATTTTTCTGATCATGAACCTGGTTGGCGTGCCCATGCTGACCTGCCTGGCGGTTGTGTTTGGCCTGACCGCTGTGTGGTGGCTGGCGTTCAGCTTGCCGCTGCTGAAAAACTGCGAGCAGACCTCTGGCAAGCCGTATGAAAAAGGCGATGTTGCCCGCAGCATTAAGGGCGTTGGTACCACCATCAAGGAGATCATTGCCAACAAGCCGATGCTGATCTATATTCTTTCGTATTTCTTCTATATTGACGGCGTGCACACCGTCATCAGCATGGCAACCACCTATGGCACCAACCTGGGGCTGGATTCCACAGGCATGATGCTGGCGTTGCTGCTGGTGCAGATTCTGGGCCTGCCGTTCTGCCTGCTTTACATCAAGTGCAGCGAAAAGTTCGGTGCCCGCACCATGGTGGGCTTTGGCATCTGCGTGTATATGTTCATCTGCATCTTTGCGTTCTTTATGAACAGCCTGTGGCAGTTCTGGGTGCTGGCTGTGTTGTGCGCCACCAGCCAGGGCGGCATTCAGGCGCTGTCCCGCTCCATGTACGGCAAGCTGATCCCGGATAAAGACCGCTCCGGCGAGTTCTTCGGCTTCTTCGATATCTTTGGCAAGTTCAGCTCCATCATGGGCCCGGCTTTGGTCGGCGTTGTCAGCAGTGCGGTGGCAAATGGAATGCTGGGGGCCCAGGGGCTGACCGCTCAGACCGCAACGGCGGAGCAGATCGATGCGATCAACGCCCAGTCCAGCCATTACGGCATTTTGTCCATCATTATTATCATCATTGTGGGCGCGGTGCTGTACTTCGGCTTTTTGCCCAAAGCAGAGCACGCCAAGCAGTAAATTTGACAAGATATTCGATTCGCATTACAATATAGGGGTATATTCTGTTCAGGTACACCTGGGGAATATACCCCTTTTTAAGGTATATCTGAAAACAAAGAAAATGCCGGATATTTCGCAAACACAGACAGGATGTAAGGCAAAGAGCCGCAGGAATTCTTTGTGGATTCCAAGAGTTTTTAACGCAAAATCCCGCTGCGTTTGTAGAAACAGAATGGCAATACCGCATAATTCTAAGTGCCGATACGGCGAGCGAGGTGCGGCAGCTGCTAAGCCAAAAGCGCAGATAATACTTTGTGTATTATCGAGCATTTTGGCAACGCAGATGCCGTGCCGCAGCCGCCGGAGCGGTGCTTAAGCCGTCAGGCGGGAATTGTGCGGTGTTGCCAATATATTTTCGACGTTTCAGAGACACCTTAGGGCTATCTCAAAAGGAAGTGACCCCCCCTATGCCGGAAGGCTACACCCATGTGCGCACCGCCCAAAAGGCCGCGCATGCCATCCATTATAAATTGCAATGCCCCGCAGCGTTTGCCGCCGGTGCCAATGGGCCGGACAGCTTTTTCTGCTATGAAGTGTGGAAAAAGGGCCAAAACCGCACCTATAACCTGCCGCTGCTTGGCAACCGTATGCACGAGGATAAGACCGGCGCCTTTCTACTGGCCCTGCTGCACCACACCCACACCCAGGCGCAGATCGAGTATACGCTGGGCTTTTTGTGCCACTATGCGGCGGATACCGTTATGCACCCTTACGTTGTGTTCGTCAGCAGCCCCGGCCAGCCCTACGGCATGAAAGGCGGCCACGGCTACTTTGAAATTGCGCTGGATTCCACCCTGCATGCCGAGGATACCGGCGTTTCGGAGGTCCCGGCGGATGATTCCAGCCCGGTGCCGGTCGGGCAGGACCTGGCGGAAATTGCCGCATTGCTGCACCAGTGTATTCTGGAGGTATATGGGCAGGATATCAGCGTGGAAGCCTGGCAGACAGCTTTTATTACACCTACCGCCTGCGCCGCCTTTTCACCAGCCGCCACGGCGTGCGGCGGGCGTTCTATTGGGTTCTGGAGCTGTTTTTTGGCGGGCGCGGGTTCATCACCGGGCATGTATCCCCGGCACACCTCAAGCTGAACCTGCCGGAGGATTGGACTGACCCCGCCACCGGCGAAGAGCGCCACGGCGGTGCCTTTGCCCTGCTGAAGGATGCCCAGCACCGCTGCGAGCTGTTTATGACGGCCGCCCTTGGCCACTGGATGGGCAAGCTGGACGAGAAAATTCTGGAAAAGACCCTTGGCAGCATGAGCTACATCACCGGTACCGAAACCGAGCAAAGCAAAAGCCAACAAGTGCCGGATGCGGAACAGGCAGGCGAAACCGCCTGACATCCCCGCGCCCGACCTTTGCGGATAGATTATTACAACACGAAAGGAACTAACACCTATGGTTCGTATTACGATGCAGAACGGAAAAACCATTGACATTGAACTGGATGCTACCGCAGCACCGATCACCTGCGAAAACTTTTTGAAACTGGTCAATCAGGGCTTTTATAACGGCCTGACCTTCCACCGCGTCATCCCCGGCTTTATGATCCAGGGCGGCGACCCGTCCGGCAACGGCACCGGCGCCCCGGCTGGCACATCAAGGGCGAGTTCCTGCAGAACGGCGTGAACAACCCCATCAAGCACACCCGCGGCGTGATCAGCATGGCCCGCGCTATGGACCCCAACTCTGCCGGCAGCCAGTTCTTCATCATGCACCAGGATGCTCCGCATCTGGATGGCCAGTATGCTGCATTTGGCCATGTTGTCAGCGGCATGGACGCTGTGGATGAAATCGCCGCAGCTGCCACTGACTGGAACGATAAGCCCCGCACCCCGGTCGTGATGGAAAAGGTCGAAGTTATCGGCTGACATCCTGCCGTAAAATTGTAACAAAAAGCGCATGTGCTGTTCCCGAACCGGGAAAGATGCACATGCGCTTTTGCGTTATGGATAACCGTTTTTCAAAAACAGCAGGGGAGCCGCTTACCCAAAGATGGAGCCCACGTTGCCCAGGAAAGATGCCACGCTGTTCAACTGCTGCTGCAGCTGGGCCACTGCGTCCATGGTGGCGGGCAGCTTGGCCATCACATCGTTCAGGGCGTCCACATCGATCTGGCTCAGCTTATCGGCAATGTCGGGCAGGGTCTGCATCATGCTGTCCAGCTGTTCGGTGTCCAGCTTGGCAAGGCTGTCCTGCAAGGTGCCGGCAATCTCGTTCACCTGGGCGCAGGTGATGATCACCTCGTTATACGCTGTGTTGAACCGCAGCAGCAGCCCGCCCATAATCAGGCAGAGCACCACCACAATGGCAATAGCGGCCCACAGCAGCCGCTTTTGGCTGCGCAGCAGGGCGCGGTTTTGTTGATCCTGCAATTCCAGCTGCGCTTCCACGCGGTCCAGCTGGTGCTTCAGGTCCAGGGCGTCCACCTTGCCGTCACCGGTTTCATCGTCAGTGGCATTCAGGGCGGCCACTTTGGTGTTCAGGGCATCGTCCATCTGTTTGTTCAGCTTTTCCATGGGGCAAAACTCCTTTCTTGTATGGGCTGCATGCGGCATGCTTTGGTTACTGTGGGGCTTTCATCTCAAACCAGAAGGTGGAACCTTTGCCGACCGTACTGTTTACCCCAAAGGGGAAATCATGCTGCTGCAAAATGGCCTTGGTGATGGAAAGCCCCAACCCGGTACCGGTCTTGCCGGCATCCTGGCGGGCGCGATAGTAGCGGTCGAACAGGTGCGGCAGTTCCTCCGGCGGGATGCCGGGGCCGTGGTCCTCCACTTCCACCCGGCAACCGCCGTTTGGCATGGGGATAGCCCGCAGCACAAACACACCGTCCGCACCCATATGGTGGGTGGCGTTGCCCAACAGGTTGTGCAACACCCGTTCCATCATGGCGGGGTCGGCGCGTACCATGCATTCCTTGTTGGCTTCCAGCTGCAGCTTCCAGCCATTCTGCTCGCACACGGCGTCATAGCGGCCCGCGACCTCAAAGCAAAGCTGGCTCATGTCAAAATCAACGGGGTTAAGCTTTTCTGCACCGCTGGAAACTTTGCTCAGCTCCATCACGCTGTTTACCAGCGCGCTCAGGCGGTCAGTTTCGTCCACAATAATGCTGCACTGTTCGGTGCGCTTGGCCTTGTCATCGCCGGTAATATCGCGCACCGTTTCGGCATAGCCCTTAATCAGGGTCAGCGGGGTGCGCAGGTCATGGCTGACATTAGCCAGGATATCTTTTTCCAGCTGGGCGGAGCGTTTGACTTCCTGCGCCATGTGGTTGAACTCCCGCCCCAGCAGGCCCAGCTCATCATTGCGGACTACCGGCACCTGAACATCATAGTTGCCGTCGGCAATCTCGCGGGCACCCTCCGAAAGCTGGCGCATCGGGCGGGTGAACCACCGGCTGAACAGCGCCGCCACCAACAGGTTGAGCGCAATCAAAAAGATGGCAACCGGAATCAGCACACTGCGCATGACCTCGGCGGCTGTTTCAATCTGTGCCAGGCTGGCGGATACGATCACACCGTAACTGCGTCTTTGGTCAGGCAGCCCACCAGCATCTGCCGGTTGCGCCGGATTCAATAATTTTGTACAGCGAACCCTCATTGTACAGGGCATGGCGGGCCAGAATGGCGGTTCGGGTGTCTGGGGTATATACCGTCATGTTATCGCCGAAAGTGGCCATGCTGTTGTGTAAAATGCAGGGGTAAAGCCCCTCCAAAAACTGCACGCTGCGGCAGGTGTTATCGCTGATATCAATGCAGCAGTTGTCCACATTGATCACGCCGTTTTCCAGTGCGGTTTTCAGGTTGGACCAGAACGTTTCGTTCTGTAAGGTCAGGGAACCATAATCCCGGCTGGAAATCTGGCCCCCGGCGGAATCAATCATTCCGGCGATCACGCTGGATTCGCGTTCCAGCCGCTTTTGAATGTTGCGGTTGTACATGGGCTGCAGGCCATAGGTGATCAGCCCCCACACCAGCCCAAGGGTCAGCACAGTAATACCGCACAAAAACAGCATCCAGCTGGCCCTGCACCCCCAGCGCCCAGCCATGGGTGTGCGGTGCGCTGCCCGGTTGCTTTGGTTTACGCAAAATCGCGGCCCCCTAACGTTACTGTGCGGTATCGGGGTCAAACTTGTACCCCACGCCCCACACGGTAACAATATAGCCGCGGCAGCTGCCAAGGTGGCTGCGCAACATTTTAACATGGGTATCTACCGTGCGGTCCTCGCCATAATAGTCATAGTTCCACACTTTTTGCAAAATTTTCTCGCGGGAAAGGGCAATGCCCTTGTTGTTGACCAGAAACACCAGCAGGTCAAACTCTTTAGGTGTCAGCGGGGCTTCCTGCCCGGCCACCTTAACGCTGTGGCTGGCAGTGTCGATCACCAGATTCCCAAAGGTATACACATTACCCTCGGCAACCGGGGCGGGCATGGTGCGGGCCAGTACGGCCTTCACGCGGGCAACCAGCTCCCGCGGCTGAACGGCTTTACCACATAGTCATCCGCGCCGCCCTCCAGCCCGGCCAGTTTGTCATATTCCTCGCTGCGGGCGGTCAGCATGATCACCGGTGTCATGATCTTGCGGGTGCGCATCTCGCGCAGGCAGGTCATGCCATCCATAAACGGCATCATAATATCAAGGATCACCAGGTCAATGCCGCCGTTTGCCAGCTCGGCCAGCGCCTGTGTGCCGTCCCCGGCTTCGGCACAGGTAAAGCCCGCGTACTGCAGGTGCTCGCGGATCAAATCCCGAATGCGCGGTTCATCGTCAACGATCAATACTCTTGCCATTTCTAATCCACCTCATCTGGGCGCAAATCACCCTTGAGTTACTATTACTATACCATAATAACGGCGAACCGTGGAGAATTTGTGAAAACTTTTTAAGTTTTTTCAAATTTTTATCCGCCACGGTCTATTACGCAAAACTGTACCGCAATTTTGCTCCGCCAGCTCTTGCAAGCCCGCGGGCAATGCGCTACAATATGGATGCAATGCCCGGTACATATTTTACAACGTGCGCCGGATGAAAAAAGGAAGTTGATCGCATGTTCTGGTTGATTTTGCTGATTGTTGTGGCGGCACTGTGCGCGCCGGTGCTGTTTTTGGTGGCTCCCGCCGCTGGCCGCAAGGAGCTGCGCACCCCCTTTGCGGGCCGCAATTTTGCCCACCGCGGCTATTTTGGCAAGGATCAGCGCCCGCCGGAAAACAGCCTGCCCGCCTTTGCCGCCGCCGTGCAAAACGGATACGGCATGGAGATGGATGTGCAGTTCAGCAGCGACCGTAAGCTGCTGGTGTTCCATGATGATACCCTGACCCGCATGACCGGCACCAAAGGCTGGGTGCGGGATTACCCCTATGACCAGATATGCCAGATGCCGCTGAAAGGCAGCGCCGAGCACGCCCCGCTGTTCAGTGAGTTTTTGCAGACAGTGGACGGCAAAACCCCACTGATTATCGAGATCAAGAGCCGCCATGAATATACCGGCGAATATCTGGACGCCCTGTGCCACGCCACGCTGGATGGCCTGAAAGGCTACAACGGCCCCTATTGCATTGAAAGCTTTGACCCCCGCGTGGTCAAGCGCATCCGTAAATTTGCGCCGCAGGTACTGCGTGGCCAGCTGGTGGATAGTTACCGTGCTTACCGTAAGGAAGGCGCGAACCCCATCCATGCGTTTGTCATCAGCCACTGCTTTGGCAACTTTATGGCCCGGCCGGACTTTATTGCCTGGTGCCCGGACAAACAGAACTGGGCCGTGCGGCTGTGCGCCCGCCTTGGTGCCATGATGGTTATGTGGACCGCCCTGCCGGAGCATGACCAGGCCGCGCTGGAAAAACAGTACGATGCCGTCATCTTCCAGTGGTACCACCCGGAAGTCAAGTACAAATAAAACCGCAGTTCTAAATACAGCAGCCCCCTCATATCGTTGCGTAAAAGCATTGCAACGTTTTTGAGGGGGCTGCATTTATGTTTTTATTTACAGTTACCAAACCTGGTCTGCGGCAGGCGGGGGCGCTTGCCCTTTGCGCTGTCTGCCTGGCTGGCACGGTTACGGCGGCGGTGCGCCTGGCGGGCAAAAGTGTGGCTGCCAGCGCTACAGTGCAAACCACAATTGAAAATACCCAGGATATCGGCACCTACTTTACCGGCTACGGTTTTGAGGTGGACTTGAGCACCGCTGCGGTGGACAAAGTGAAGATCCCCAAAAAGTGGGACGACAGCTTTACTGCCTTTAACCAGGTGGTGGGGGAAAGCGGCCTGACCCTGGCGGACTATAAGGGAAAAACGGTGGAAAAATGGACGGTACTCTGCCCGGCACGCTCAGATGGCGCAACAGACACCTACTGTGTGCTGCTGGTATATAAAGCAAAGCCGGTTGGCGCCTACCTGCTGGAAAAGCCCTCCGGCGAGGTGAGCGGCCTGATTACCGCGGCCCAAACCGCCGCCGAAGCCGAACAGCAGGCCGCCGAAACCAGCGCCGCCCTGCCGGACGAGGCAGATTATCCCAGCGAGTAAGCAGGAAAGCGAGATATCGTCAGCCCACCGGCATAAAGCGTGTGACTGCTTTGTGCCGGTGGGCCGTTTGGTTATGTGTTAGAAAATTGCGCTTTTGCCGTAGAGGTGCATAGTGTGCGCCCGCGAGTTTGCGGGCGGATGACGGGGTGAGATATTCAGTACAGCACAACATCCGGA
>ENA-OQCD01000095-OQCD01000095.1-human-gut-metagenome-genome-assembly--contig:-NODE-95-length-20740-cov-2.791442_pt1 | contig 20740 bp, 32 predicted proteins | sample MGYA00242755_ERZ504571 | MGnify/ENA primary metagenome ERZ504571 (study PRJEB26092, sample SAMD00036274) | human gut metagenome | host: Homo sapiens | study: EMG produced TPA metagenomics assembly of...
ACAACTCCCCGCCAGAAGCCCACCCCTCTCCAGCCATCCAGCGCAGCGCTGATGGCTCAACAACCTTCAAATTCAACAAAAAAGAGACTGCACACCCATGCAGCCTCTTAATGTTATTGATACAGTTTTTCGTTAGATCATCCAGAAATTATCCGTGCAGACAATCTTCCTGTAAGTCTCAAACTTAAACCACTTATTATGAAACTCCGACTTATTATCAGCCGCCTTAAACTCCTTCAGGAACTGCTGATAATCATCATTACTGCGGATCTCCAGGGCAAAACCTCTCTCGTCCACAACAGGAAGCCCCATAAAGGCATACTTATCCAGCGGAATAATATCCAGCACCTTCTTATCACGAATAAGAACAGCTGCATTGTCCTCCAGGGATACAATATCAAAATAACCCGGATACTCGAAGCTATCACCTTCTGTAGGTACAGCATCCCCTACATGATAAGTCTTAACCTCTTTATCCGCCTTAGAAAGCAGCGCATTCTCAAGGTTAAAATAAAACTCCTCAAAAACATAACCGCCAACCTTCACATCATCCTTCTGGAAATAAGGCTTCTCACCCTCAGTATCAACAGACTCCACAACACCACACGCAGAAGTCATATGACTCACACGATCGATCAGGATCAGCTCACCAAGAGTCTTATTCTTCTTAAACTCATCCAGCACAACCTTATCAGAAAGACCGATCTTACACAAAGCGATCTCATTCTTCTCAATGGTATCTGCATGAAGCTGCTCTCCAGTATTTACATCCGTCTTAAACTCAATACTCTTAACCACACCTGCGATCTTCTTGGTACCAAGCTTCACAAGATATTCCTTGCCCACTTCAAGCCTGGAATCATCCATCCAGAGAAGCGTAGCCTCAAAACCTTTAGCCACCGGAATCTCATTATTATTGGTAAGAACACAGCCACGGCTGACATCCACCTCTTTATCCAGCTGAATGGTAACAGCCTGGCCTGCAACAGCCTCCTCACGGTTATCACTGCCCACCAGGATCGTCTTAACAGCCGCTGTCTCGTTGCTGGGGAGCGTAGTGATGGTATCGCCTACATGAACCCGGCCACTCTCGATCTGGCCCTGGAAGCCACGGAATTCATGGTTTGGACGGGAAACTCGCTGGACAGGAAGATAAAACTCGCTGACATTCTCAGCCTCGGAAACATCTACAGTCTCAAGATGATCCAGAAGAGCTTTGCCCGTATACCACGGCATATTCGGAGACTTCTTCGTAACGTTATCACCCTCTGTAGCACTGACAGGAATGATTACAACATCCTGAAGACCCAGAGTCTTTGAAAGCTCATTGATATCCTTCACGATCTCGTTAAAACGGCTCTCACTGTAATCAACAAGATCCATCTTATTAACAGCAAATACGAAATGATGGATACCCATCAGAGCGCAGATACGCGCATGACGTCTTGTCTGCACCAGAACACCCTGTTTTGCATCCACAAGAATAATGGAAAGCTGGGCAAAAGAAGCACCAACTGCCATGTTTCTTGTATACTCTTCATGACCAGGAGTATCCGCAACAATAAAACTTCTCTTATCCGTTGTAAAATAACGGTAAGCAACATCAATAGTGATGCCCTGCTCACGCTCAGCCATCAGACCATCCAGAAGAAGAGAATAATCAATGGCACCGCCTCTGGAACCTACCTTGCTGTCCAGAAGAAGGGCTTTTTCCTGGTCTGCATATAAAAGCTTGGAATCATAAAGAATATGGCCGATCAGTGTAGACTTTCCATCATCCACACTTCCGCAAGTGATAAATTTCAGTAATCCGCTCATCCTAGAAGTACCCCTCTCTCTTTCTTTTTTCCATGCTGGCAGCTCCGCCGTCGGAATCGATAACACGTGTAGTTCTCTCAGATTCCACAGAGCTTAAAGTCTCGTCAATGATCTCGTCCAGTGTTTCTGCGTCAGACTCGATACCACCTGTCAGGAGATAGCATCCAAGAGTACGGAAACGAACTTTTTTCATCTGCGGCTCCTCACCCGGGTTCAGACGCATTCTGTCGTCATCCACCATAATGATGTTGCCGTCTCTGTATACAACCGGACGCTCTTTTGCAAAATACAGCGGAACGATCGGGATATTTTCTCTCTTAATGTACTGCCCAGATACTTCAGTCTCAGTCCAGTTGGAGATTGGGAAAACACGGATGCTTTCACCTTTGTTGATCTCAGTATTGTAAAGCTTCCACATCTCCGGACGCTGGTTCTTCGGATCCCAGGCCTGCTCTGCGTTACGGAAGGAAGAAAATACGCTCTTTTGCACGGCTTTTCTCCTCATCACGACGGCCGCCGCCAAATGCAGCTGTGAAACCATATTTCTTAAGAGCCTGTTTCAGGGCCTGTGTTTTCATGATATCTGTATATGCGGAACCGCTGTCAAAAGGATTGATTCCCTGTTTCACACCGTCCTGGTTAATGTACTCAAGCATTTCGATTCCGAGATCTTTTGCAGTCTTGTCACGGAACTCGATCATCTCTTTAAATTTCCAGGTTGTATTTACATGAAGAAACGGGAATGGCGGTTTCTCCGGGTAAAAAGCTTTCATCGCAAGATGAAGCATTACAGAACTGTCTTTTCCTATAGAATAAAGCATTACCGGCTTTTCGCACTCTGCTGCAACTTCACGGATGATGTAAATTGCCTCCGCTTCCAGCTCATCCAAATGTGATAATCCACTCATATCTGATCTCATCCTCCTGTTCCGGCCGCCAAAAACCGGCAGCACCTGTTTTCTAGTATTTATTCGAATTTCGTCGATCCACATCGATCACGGATGTGGAACCGTCTGTTTTTGTAATGATCCAGTGAAGGATATCACCTTCGCTTTTTACATTCATGATACTTCCGTTACCACCGATATCCGCACCAAGGAAAAAGTCAATGGCGCCGGCTTTACATTCCTTTACACAGGAAACACAGCCCCAGCAGTTTTTCGGATATTTCATCACGGCTTTTTTGTCTTCCATGACAATCAGGGTTCCCGGACATACTTCACTGCACTTTCTGCAGCCAACACATTTTTTCTGATCAATTCGTATGCTCATATGTGTCCTCCTTTACAATGTCACGGAAAATGATCTTGATCTCGCCGTTTTCCAGTTTCGAATTTACATATTTATAAAAATTTCTCATCGGTTTCCGGATGATCCAGATTTTCGTTGAAAGAATGCCATCTGGTCTCTTTTCGGTTTTTCAAATGAGCAATCAGTGAACGACACACAATGAGACGCTCACGAAGTTCGTATGCAAACATCAGCTCATGCATATCTGCTGCCGCTGTTTTTTCGGCAAGAGCCTGAAGCTTAAGGATCTTTTCATCTGCAAGATCCAGCTGTTTCTCATTGAACTGATAATTGGAAGCAATTCCTCCCGCATACTCGTCCATGACTTTCTGCATGGCTTCCTCAAGCTCCTCAACGGAAAATGCCGGTGCATCTTCATTACGGAACTTTTCGTACTGAGAAAGGATTTTTTCTTCCTGAACTTTGATCTCCGCTTCTGTGGTAATATCCGCTTCTTTCAGAGATCCTGCGGAAAACTGTTTCACCATATCCAGTGCTGCAAGTTTTCCTTCTGCAAGTGCCCCTGTTACATATTTCTGGGGACATCCGCCTGCAACATCACCTGCTGCATAAAGACCTTTCACAGTAGTCTCACGGCCTGTGTTTACCCAGTAGCCGCTGGCTGTATGGCCGCCTACGATATAGGGCTCTGTTCCCTGGATCTCCACATCCTGCTCACTTGGGTTTTTCCACTTTCGATCCATTTCAGAGTCTGGCTTGGTGCCATGTTCAGATAAGCTTTCAGAAGATCTTCATCCTGCTCTTTCGTGATCCCTGTAGTCTTCAGGTAACACGGGCCATGGCCAAGCTGATTTTCCCGGACTGTTCCGTAAACTCGCTCGCTTGTGGTCAGACCGTATTTTGTCTCGTAGATCTCGCCTGCCGCATTGATCTGTTTTGCGCCGACACCCTGTGCGATGGTTCCTGTAGGAGCGATGGTGTCCTTGCAGCGAAGAGCAATAAAACGCATCTCAAAAGATGTCATCTCCGCGCCTGCCAGGATTCCCATTGCGTATCCGGCACCTGTGTTAAATGGCGGATACCACATCTTATGTCTGGAAAATCCAGGATTGTTCGGTTTATAAAGTCCAGCCGCTCCGCCGGTTGCAACAAGAACTGCTTTTGCCCGGATAACGTAAGCGGTTTCTTCCATAATAGAAAAACCAACGGCTCCGTAAACCTGACCGTCTTTTACAAGAAGGTCTGTGATATTTACATAATTCAGAACATCTACATTCTCAGCTTCATGAACTGCATCCGCAAGAAGTGGTTTGAAATTCTCGCCGTTGATCTTGATGTTACGGTTTCCTCTGGCTACATAATCGCCATTTTCATCCTTCAGGATCACAAGTCCAAGTTTTTTCCATTTTTTGCGGTAACTTCGTTGAAGTTCTCCGCTGCTGTAAGAAGAAGGTCCTGTCTTACGATCCCGGCGGCATCTTTTGTGGCGTAATCTACATAGTCCTGAGGCTTGCGGCCTTTTACAATGTAGGCATTGATGGCGTTGACACCAGCTGCCAGACAGCCGCTTCGCTTGATATTTGCTTTTTCTGCGATCAGTACCCTGCCGGCTTTCTGTTCTGAGAGAACCAGCGCCGCATAGCAGCCTGCGGTACCTCCGCCTATGATCAGCACATCCGTTGTAATTTCTTTTGTGTTTAATCTGTTTTTCATACTCATCACTCTGTTATCTGAATCTCATGTACAGTTACATTTTTTTTTCTTTGTCTACGCCGAAGGCCTTCAGCACCGGGTTTTCTGCATCCATAAGGGAGAGGATCAGATATTCGATGTTCGGGTCAAAAGCAAGTCGTTTTGTCTTCTTCGGAAGGCCTTGACGGAGACTCCGGATGAGAATGAAAGTTTCCGATCATCTGATATCCGTTCTGACGGATATCTTTGATCGCGCTCAGCTGTTCTTTCGGATCCATGGAAAAGTGCTCGTTACTCTCGTCGATATTTGTCAGTAAATACACCTTCTCGATGGTTTTTACATCGCCCTCAATGGTCCCGCCCAGAAGGCCGCAGGACTCATTGGGAAGTCCCTTTCTGCAATGGTCTAATATTTTTTCGTAATCTTCTTTTTTTAATTTCAGCATTATCTTCGCAGCCTCCAATGGGTTTCTATACTTATTTATACTGCCTGCACCAGCAGACACTTTTGACTTCTATATGATCAGTGTTTCAGCTCGCACACAGCCTGCTCGTAATCGATCAGCTCTGTGATGGTCGGATTGTCGCCGCATACCGGGCAGTGATGGTTCTTCGGAAGTTTTACGGTACGGAATGTCATCTTCAGCGCATCGTAGGTAAGAAGTCTTCCTGTAAGAAGGTCACCCTGTCCGATGATGTACTTGATGGCTTCCATTGCCTGAAGGCTTCCGATCACGCCGCCCATGGCTCCGATAACACCAGCCTGCTTACAGGTCGGTACGGCATCCTTTGGTGGCGGGCTCTGGAATGCACATCTGTAGCATGGTCCCTGTCCCGGAACGTAAGTCATCAGCTGTCCCTGGAAACGGATGATACCTGCATGTGAAAACGGTTTCTCAGCCATTACACAGGCATCGTTGATAAGGAATTTTGCAGGGAAGTTGTCCGTTCCATCCAGAATGAAATCGTAATCTTTGATCAGATCCATAATGTTGCTGGAATCTACAAATGTATGATATGTATTTACGGTAACGTCCGGGTTGATGGCTTCATAGTCTCAGCCGCAGACTCTACTTTCAGTTTGCCAACATCTGCAGTTGTGTGGATGACCTGTCTCTGAAGATTTGAAAGATCTACCTCATCTGCATCTACGATTCCGATTGTTCCCACACCTGCTGCTGCAAGGTAAAGGGCTGCCGGTGATCCAAGTCCGCCGGCTCCGATGATAAGAACCTTGGCATTCAGAAGCTTTTTCTGGCCTTTTACTCCCACCTCTTTCAGGATGATGTGGCGGGAGTAACGCTCAAGCTGCTCATTTGTAAAAGCCATTATCTTGCGCCTCCTCCCATGTAGTACAGGAACTCAACAACATCACCGTCTTTTACAACTGTGTTCGGAACGTCTTCTTTGCTGATGAATTCATCGTTGATGGTTACGGTTACATACTCAGGACTTTCGATATCCTCTTTCTCAATAAGCTCTGTAAGTTTCAGTCCGTCTTCGTATTCTTTTTTTATTTCCTGCAACTGTGATTGTCATTTCTCTGTTCTCCTATTCTTCAACTTTTCTTACGATCAGTGTATAAGTTCCATCTTCATTATCTTCAAGTTTCAGGATCTGATGTCCTTCTTCTTTTACGCTTCTCGGTACATTCTGTACTGGCTCGCCATCGTTCATTTTGATCGCCAGGATCTGTCCGTCGTCTAGCTCCTCAAGTGCTACTTTTGCTTTTACAAAAGTTACCGGGCAAACTACATCGGTAATATCTACTGTATCATCAATTTTAATATCAGCCATTGTATGCTCCTTTCAAAACTTCCTGAAGTTTTTCAGCGCCTACCCGGTCGATGGTAAATTTAAAACGCTCTCCCGGATTTGCATAGTCATCAAAGAACTGGATCGCTGCATCGGTCACTCTGAAAAGCTGTTCTTCAGAGGTGATCAGCGGAAGGAATTCCTGTCCCTTGCTGATGTGATTTCCAAACGTTCCGCCAAAGGAAACGATATATGCTTCGTTTACATCCCATGCATCCACCGGACAGGATTTTGCACATCTGCCACAGTAGTTACATTTCTCTGTATCGATCACCAGCTTGTCATCTTTAAAGGAAATGGCGTTTTTCTCTGCAGGCCTTTTCGCAGACACCGCAGTGGATACATGCCTCCTCTTTCCAGCTGACCTCAGCCGCTCCCTTGATCCCTACATCATTCTCCTCTGCCTTCAGACAGTTGTTCTGGCATCCGGTAACACCGAATTTGAATTTATGAGGAAGCTCTCTTCCAAAATATCTCTCATTTAATTTCACCGCAATGTCATAGCTGTTGATGTTTCCGCTTGGACAGACTGCGTTACCCTGGCAGGCTGTAACTGTACGGACTCTCGGTCCGCAGACACCAGGTTTGCATCCGCCTTTCGCAAGATCATCTTTTACATCATCAATATCATCTAATTTAATGAACGGGATCTCAACTCCCTGTCTGGAAGTAAGATGTACATATCCGTCACCGTATTTCTCAGCTACTTCTGCAATCTTCTTAAGGTTTTCTGCGGTAAGCGTACCGCCTACACAGGCAAGACGAAGAGAAAAATTATTTTTCTGCTTCTGTCTCATGAAACCACCTTTTTTTTAATGTAGCGTAATCTACTTTTGCCATAGCGAACTCTCCATTTCTCTGCTGGTGCAGCTATCGATTTTTATCTGTTACTCTCTATCGCTTGTTTGAAATCTTCTTTTAAATCTTCAATGTCTTCAATTCCCACGCTGATCCGGATCAGGTCTTCGAACACTCCGGACTGCTGTTTCTCCTCATCGGAGATGTGTGCCGCGATGGTGGATTCCGGATGGATCACCAGTGTCTTCGTATCTCCGATGTTGGAGATGATCAGCGGGATCTTCAGGGAATTGATAATGGAAAAAGCTTTCTCCTTGCTTCCGGTTCTTACGGTTACGATAGCTCCGTAACCATTCCTGAACTGCTTTTTCGCAATTTCGTGATAAGGGCTCTCTTCCAGTCCCGGATAATTTACTTCAATGTCACCACCCAGGCTCTGTAAAAATCTGGCAAGTTCCAGTGCGTTGTCACACTGTCTCTGCATTCGAAGTCCCAGGGTTTCCAGTCCCAGATTATTAAGGAAAGCATTCTGCGGAGCAAGACACGCGCCAGTGTTCCGGAAAAGTCCGTTTCGAAGTTTGGCGATGTATGCAAATGGTCCGAATTTCCGGTATGGAGCAAGTCCCGGATATCGGTCAGGGTCCCATTTCAGGCCCTTACCACAGACAAGAATGCCGCTGATCGCATCGCTGCTTCCATTGATATACTTGGAAGAAGAATGAACCACGATGTCAGCTCCAAGCTTCAGTGGCTGGATCAGATACGGGGTTGCTACCGTATTGTCTACGATCAATGGTACGTCATGCTTATGTGCCACTTCTGCAACTGCCTGGATATCGGTAACGTCCAGCTTGGGGTTTCCGATCGTCTCCGCAAAAATAAGTCTCGTTTTCTCTGTGATCTCTGCCTCAAAAGCTTCCGGCTTATTCTCACTTACGTACTTTACGGAGATCCCGAAAGGCTTCAGATCATCGAACAGTTCCACAGTTCCGCCGTACAGTCCGCAGGCTGCCACGATCTCGTCTCCTGCCTGCAGAATGTTCAGAAACGCATTGGTCAGCGCCGCCATTCCGGAAGCACATGCCACACTGCCGATTCCATCCTCCAGCATAGTCACTCTTTTCTCAAAGGACTCTACCGTAGGATTGTTGATCCTTGTATAGGAGAAGCCCATTTTTTTATTGTCAAAAATTTTTCTCCAGGTCTTCCGCACTGTCATGTCGGAATGCGCTGCTCTGATAGATTGGAACCTGTGTGGCACCCTGCGGATATTTCTCATTGGTGCCGTGGAGCAGCCCTGTATTAAAGCCGTATTCGTTCATAGCCTCTTCCCTTTCTTTTGTTGACACTTATATTAACCTAGTATTCATAGTATGTCAATAGGAAATATGGATTAATTGCATTTTTTGATACAAAAGAAAGGGCTGACATGGTACAATGAAATTATACTTATAGAATCTCAGATCCGGATCAGGCGGATATCTGCAATCCGCATTCGCTACATAACTCTGCATCGAATAACCGTTTCTAATTTTATCAGGAGGTGATCTCTATCCATATAAATCTGAAACTCCGAGATATTTTCCACTCATTATTCAGCCCCACCCTGGATTTCCGTGTCCGGCTGTTCAACATCCTCGCCTCCGGTGGCACCATTATCAGTCTGATCATGGCTTTTCTCAGTTTCAGGACCGGCTCCTGGGGAAATGTGCTGATCAACTTCGCACTGGTTGTCATATCCGGAGGACTTTTTCTTTATTCCTATTATAGTGGGAAATATCAGCGCTGTTACCTGATCACCATTGTCCTGATCTTTCTCATTGTTTTTCCGATCATGTTTTTTACCAGCGGCGGATATCATGGCGGCATGCCGGCATTCTTCGTGTTTGCCATTATCTTCACTGTGCTGATGCTGGAAAAATGGCGTGCTCTGATCGTTTCTCTTCTGGAGATTGTCCTATATATGGGACTGTGTCTGGTTGCGTACCATTTTCCGGACAGTGTGACTCCTTTTGCAACGGAAAAAAGACCGGCTGGCAGATGTACTCCTGGCATTTGTCTCTGTAAGTATTGTCTGCGGCATTGTTCTCTATTTTCATCTGAAAGAATACAATCAGCAGCAGATCCTTCTTAAGGAACAGAACCAGCGGCTTCGTTCCCTTGACAATGCCAAGTCCACCTTCCTGACCACCGTTGCCCATGAGATCAAAAATCCTCTGAACTCCATCTCCCTCCACGCCCGGGATACTTCCGAGCTGCTTGAGGAAGAACCTCTGGATTTCTCGCTTATGCAGCAAAATCTCCGCACGATCGAACAGTCGGTAATGCGGATCGACCGGATTGTGCTGGATCTTATGGATACCGTTTCCATTGAGCAGGGACGGCTTGCCCTTTCCCTTGTACCATCAGATCTGGGAGCACTTTTTACATTCTGTGGAAAAGATTTCAGCAGTCATCCAAGTCCCGGGAATAACCAGCTGGTCCTTACGATACAGCCCAACCTCCCGGAAATCTCTGCAGACCCGGAACGACTGATCCAGGTTGTCACCAATCTGATCTCCAATGCAGAGCGTCACACCCAAAACGGAACCATCACCATTTCTCTTACCGGCGAACCGGGCTGGCAGACCATCTGCGTCTCCGACACCGGAACCGGCATGTCAGAAGAAATGCGAAAAAACGCACTCAAGGGTTATGTTTCCGCTGATAAGGATTACTGGCGGCACGGCATAGGCCTCTATGTCTGTCATCAGATCATCACTGCCCATGGCGGCAAAATATGGCTGAAAAGTAAAGAAGGCGAGGGAACTCAGGTGTTCTTCTCACTTCCGGAGGAGGAATCATAAATGAATGAAAAGAAATCACTTATCCTTATGGTCGAGGATGAAGAACAGGTGCTGAATACCAACTGCCGGATGCTGCGGCGCCGTGGCTACGATGTCCGCACTGCACAGACAGCCGCCGAAGCCTGTCATCAGCTTGAAGAACAGCTGCCGGATCTTCTTATCCTGGACATTATGCTTCCGGACGGAAACGGTCTGGATATCTGCCGCCGCTTCCGCGAAAAACCATGAATCCGGTTCTTTTTCTCACCGGAAAAAGTGATATCCGGGATCGGGTAGAAGGACTTCAGCAGGGAGGCGACTATTATCTCACCAAACCTTATAATTTCGATGAATTTCTGGCCGTGATCCAGATGCTTCTGGAACGCCAGAAACGAATGGAAAAAAAAATAAAAGAAAAATTTCAGTCCTCCCGTCAGATCACCATCGGCAGCCTGCGGCTGGATCTTTCGGACGGCCATGCATATCTCAATAATGCCGACACAGGCCTTACCCGGACCGAATTCTCTCTGCTGCGTCTCCTTGCAGAAAACCAGGAGAAGATTTTTTCTGCAAAGGAGCTCTACGAAGCGGTATGGGGCAGCTGTGCAGGAACAGATACCAGCACGGTACGGCGGCATATCTTTAACCTCCGGACCAAGATCGGTGCCGAAGATACCGATGAGTATGACATTGTCTCGGTTTATGGGAAGGGATATCTTTTTACCTGCCGGTAAATGTCTCTTTTTCTTCACATTTCCGGATATCAGGATCTGTCTGTTACAATATACTTAACAAACAGATCCTTTTTATTTTGTAAAAATTTTATGATCCGTGGACAGTAACTGAATAACTGCTGCGCAATTTATCAGGAGGTGCCTATGCATAAAAAAATCTTAGTTCTTTTAACAGGCGCGATCGCTCTTTCCATATCTGCAATCCCGGTCCTCGCTTCTGACCCTCCAACCGATGACGGTCAGTACATCTGGCAGGATGAAAACGGAGATTACTGGTACCGCAATGGTTCCGAGGATGAATATATCGGGGAAGGTAATTATGCCCCTGACCCGGATTCCGGTGAACTGATGGAAGGCAACGATGCCGGCTGGACCGAACAGGACGGTTATTTTGAGCCTCATTATTATTATGAGGACGGCAGTGTGTGGCTGGAAGATGCCACCGGAACCACATATATTGGCTCCAGAGATAAATATTATATTGATGACTACGGCAATCTTCAGGAATATTCCGATTCTGAAACTGATTCCTCCTCCGGAGATTCTTCAGAAGAATCCTCCGATACCAGTGGAAACTCCTCCTCGCAGGATTCCGGTTCTTCATACCCAAATTCCTCTTCTGATACAAACGCAGAAGAATCCTCTGAATCGGAAAAGCGTGGCGAGCTTCATATGCGGGTTGATTCCCTGCCGATGATACGATCAGAGAATCCATGCCCGAAAAAGAAGGTTATTTCGAGCAGCGTTCCGTAAATGGCGGAAAAAGCACTGCCTTTGTTTTAAAAGTACCAAACTCCTCTCTGGAGGATTCTTCCCTGAAGGGTTTTCTGGCAGAATACTATCCGGTAAAGGGTGAGATCATCACAAAAAAAGGACCTTACCTTTGATCTTATCCCGCCACGAAATATCAATACTTAACCGCGGTCAACGAAAGAAGAAAAAAATGTAGATGCTCTTGTATGCCAGACTGACGATTATACATTTGGACTTTTTGTCCTGACTCCGTCAGACACCTATGACAAGCGCCGAAAAGGAAGCCACAGAGCTGATCAAATCCATAGATTTCGTTTACGCAGAGCGTGTGGATATGGCCATGACGGATTACTTCCAGGTCCTCACTCCGGAGCGCTGGAAATATCTCTGCCGTTATGAAACAACCGAAACCGAAAATGGTGGATATAAACTGACTTATTACAATGAGGATGTTCCTGTACTGACTCTGGAAGCCAGATATTACGATGGCGAAGACCAGCCTCTGGACAGTGTATGGCAGGGCTATCTCGGCCGTATCGAAACCGTCGACGCAAAAAAATACGATCTTCTGTCCACCATCAGCCAGTACTCCAAGGACGCCTCTGATGAATGGAAGGAAATGTATGACACTTATCTGGATGTCATAAACGGGATCCGTATAATGGACGGCTGTTCCCTGACCGAAGGAAGCCATGCCTGATCCCTTGTGATTCACATTGCCCCCTCTGCCGTTATTTTGCAGACCGGAAGATCCATAGCTGCATGTGATGTTGACAGCTGCTATATATCAGGTACAGATTTTCCAGTCGCAAAAGGCACATCATATTTACATAAAAAGAAGCTGCAGACTCTGTTTTTTCACTGTTCTGCAGCTTCTTTGTGTTATTGTGTCCAACTATATCTTCTACTGTCTATCCTTCGTAAATCTGATCAAAAATCCCTCCATCTGAAAAAATGTGTTTCCTGTGCCTTTTTCCATCCGCCGAAATCATCAATGGTGACAAGATTGATGTCCAGGTCAAACACATCGGAGTATTCCTTCAGAATATCCTGGTTTGACGGACGGTAATAATTATCACCGGCGATCCTCTGTGCTTCATCGGAATAGAGATAATTCAGATATTCCTCTGCCACATCTCTGGTGCCTCTTTTGTCTACGACTTTATCGACTACTGCTACAGATGGCTGTGCAAGGATGCTAATGCTTGGTGTTACGATCTCGTAGTCGTCCGGATAATCCTTTACGGAAAGATAGGCTTCATTTTCCCAGGCGATCAGTACATCACCCTGTCCGTTTTCCACGAAAGAGGTCGTTGCGCCTCTGGCTCCGGTGTCCAGGACAAGTACGTTTTTGTAAAGATCTCCGATGAATTCTTTAATTTTATCCTCGTCTCCGTTATATTTATCTTTTGCATAGGCCCAGGCTGCCAGATAGTTCCATCTTGCTCCGCCGGAGGTTTTTCGGGTTTGGTGTGATCACACCTACGTCTTTTCTTTACCAGATCATCCCAGTCTTTGATGTTCTTGGGATTTCCTTTTCTTACAAGGAATACGATGGTTGAAGTATAGGGAGAACTGTCTTCCGGAAATTCATCTACCCATCCGTCATCGATAAGCCCTGCATCCTGGATCGCGTCCACATCATATTCCAGTGCCAGTGTTACCACATCTGCTTCCAGTCCGTTGGCAACTTCAAGTGCCTGTTTTCCGGAGCCTCCATGAGACTGCGTGATATCCACATCCTGGCCCGTTTTTTCTTTCCAGTGTTTCTGGAAGATCTTATTGTACTGCTCATAAAGTTCTCGGGTCGGGTCATAAGATACATTGGTAATGCTGACGCTGTCCGCCGCATATGTGGTTACTCCTGTAAGCTTCCGATCGCTGCTATTGCTGCAAGAGCTGCTACTGCTGATTTCCATCTTCTTTTCATAATACTTACCTCCTGTATTTTGCCTCGTGTTTTGTTGTTGGGGCTATTATAAACATGAGTAAGTCCATATGAAAACTGTTAGATTAGAAACCGTTTTCAGCAGTTTTCAGAAACAGGGGTGTTTTTGCGGATTTCACAGGTTTTTATATCTGATTCCGGCCGATATTATGTTGTTTTTGTTGATTTTTGCATCGTATTTTATTGTTCCGGGAGTATATGTGAAAAACGTCATCAGCCTTGTGAATCCAACAAATTCTCCCAGTACTCCCCTCTGTTTGGCAAAAATCTTTCTGCATTCATTTTTCTGAAACAGTTATCCACACCCGCCTTGAAAAATCTTTCTTTCGGGCGAGTGGTTTTCCACATATTCCACAGAAGTTATCCCCTGTTGGCTGTGCAGTCATCTATGCGCTTGTGTGACCTTATCTCTTTTTACAGATAGATGTAGTCGTTCATTACCGGCTGCAGACCGTGATCTTTCAGGGCATTGAATACTTCATCCACGGATCTTCCGTCTGAAATCTCAAACTGATCATCGCCTTTATCTTCGATGTCTTCCACATGGCTTCCGATTCCTGTGCTGACACCTGCAGAATCTTGGTTGCTGCGATATTTACCAGGTTGTCACGGACACGCTCGCACTCTCTGGTGGATACGGTGATACTTGCAAACGGCATAAACAGACGGTATGCACAGACTACCTGCAGAAGCTGTGGTTCATGGACATCCTTCGGATTAATCCGGTCATTGTTGATGATCGGGCGGAGTCTCGGGCAGGAAAAAGCAATCTCTGCGTGTGGATATTTTCTCTGCAGAAGGTATGCATGATATCCCGTCGCAAAAGCATCTTTACGGAAATCATCCAGTCCCAGAAGAGCTGCAAAGCCAACACCTCGCATGCCACCTTTCAGTGCACGCTCCTGTGTATTTAATCTGTATGGAAAAATCCTCTTATGGCCTGCCAGATGCAGGGTTTCGTACTTATCAGAATTATAGGTCTCCTGGAAAACGGTCACATAATCTGCACCGCATTTGTGAAGATATGCATACTCATCAGAGTTCATCGGATACACTTCAAGGCCTACTACCTTGAAATATTTCCGGGCGATCTCGCAGGCTTTTCCGATATATTCCACATTGGACTTGGATTTACTCTCACCGGTAAGGATCAGGATCTCCTGAAGGCCGGTCTTGGCAATGGCTGCCATCTCCTTCTCAATCTCTTCCTCGTTCAGCTGTGCACGGCGGATCTTGTTGTGGCAGTTAAATCCACAGTAAATACAGTAATTTTCGCAGTAGTTTGCAATGTAGATCGGTGTAAACATACAGACACTGTTTCCAAAATGTTTTCTTGTTTCGATCCGCGCTGCCTGTGCGATCTCTTCCAGAAGAGGCAGTGCTGCCGGTGAAAGCAGTGCCTGAAAATCTTCCGGTGTACGGTTGTCATGGGCCAGGGCTCTGCGTACATCTGCTTCTGTGTATTTGTCATAATCATATGCATTCATTGCGGAAATAACCTGATCCATCACATCAGACTCTTCCAGCTGTTCCATATCCGGAAGGTACTTCATGTGGTCGATACGATTCTTTTTCATGTCTTCCAGAATTTCTTCGTTTACGATACTCTCATTAAAATGGCCGTCCTGCTGACTGGCCTGTACTGTTTCTGCCATTACTCTTATGTCGCTCCTCTCATATATTGCAGCAATACTCTGGTCCTCACTGCTGCATATCTGTAAACTCAATTTCGATTGAAACCAGACAATACCTGTGTTTCACTACACAGGCAGTGCCTGTCCCCTGCTTAGTGTTCTGCGTTCAATCATTCATTTATCAATTTTACTCATGCAGAAATCCAGTCAGCGGTGAAGATGCACTTGCACCTCTTTCCAGGGTTCTTCCCATGCCGGAAAGGTATGCGCTTCTTCCTGCCTCGATGGCTTTCTTAAAAGCCTCCGCCATAACACGGACGTCCCCTGCTGTTGCGATGGCTGTGTTTGCCATAACTGCCGCAGCACCCATTTCCATAGCCTCACATGCCTGTGATGGACGGCCAATCCCTGCGTCTACGATGATCGGAAGATCGATTTCGTCGATAAGGATCTGGATGAATTCTTTTGTGCAGATTCCTTTGTTAGAACCGATCGGAGAACCAAGCGGCATTACACAGGCAGCTCCTGCGTTTACCAGATCTCTGGCTGCATTCAGATCCGGATACATGTACGGCATGACAACGAAGCCTTCTTTTGCAAGGATCTCAGTTGCTTTGATGGTCTCATAGTTATCCGGGAGAAGATATTTGGAATCATGGATGACTTCGATCTTTACAAAATCTCCGCAGCCAAGCTCACGGGAAAGTCTTGCGATGCGGACTGCCTCCTGTGCGTTTCTGGCACCGGATGTATTCGGAAGAAGTGTAACGTCCTTCGGCACATAGTCCAGGATGTTGGCAAGTCCGCCTTCATTTGCACGGCGCAGAGCAAGCGTTACGATCTGTGTTCCTGCTTTTTCGATACATGCTTTTACAAGATCCAGGGAAAATTTTCCGGAACCAAGAATAAAACGGGAAGTAAACTCATGGCCTCCCAGGATCAGTTTGTCTTCATTTGTGTTTGCTGTTGTCATTTTTTATGTCCACCTTTCTTTTTATCTTCAATATACCTTTTATCTCAGCAGCTTCCGCCGCCCATAAACTGCAGAATCTCCACAACATCGCCGTCTTTCAGCACTGTTGTATCGTAAGTCTCTCTCTTGATGATCACTTCATTCAGTTCAACTACTACCTGCACCGGAACATAATTGCAGGCTTTCAGATATTCGGTTACTGTTACCGGATTTTCCAGTGTTCTTTTTCTCGCCGTTTACTGTGATCATAAGCTCTCCTTTCCGAGAATAAAAAAAAGAGTCCACAAAAGAAATACACCCGCGGTGGTGCACCCCTTCATGAACTCAGTTCACTCTCAAAATTTCCTGTATTCCGTTGTAGATACCAGGGTTAAAAGCATCTGCTCTTAAGCCCTTCCTTGTAAATCCTGATCATAAATAAAAAAGGGAGACACACCAAAGTATCTCCCGTAAATTCATCCTATACGTTCCTACGTTGGCATTATCCAAATCAGGTATAAGGGTCGAAGTTGAAGACTTCCTCTCAGCCTGCCATCACAAGCTCCCCTGTTATTTACAATGCTTAGTATAAGGCGAATTATGATTAATGTCAAGCCTGAAAGGCTTAAGCCACCTTACATAACGGAATAGAAAACCCCGGAAGGCTCGCACACTTCCGGGGTTTCGTTTTTGCCAATGTTTGAATTTCATCACATTTCTTAGCTACTATTATCTTATGCTTTCCACTCTGTTTTGTCAACCAGAGTATATTACAATTCCGGAACCACTGTAGTCCATAGATGATTTCCTATTTTCTGGAAATCCCCCTCCAGAGACATTACAGTTACTACTGCATCCTTGTCAGGAAACGCCAGACAGAACTGACCATAATTTCCATCGGATCGATAGGAACCGGCTTCCGGATTCATGACAAACTGATATCCATATCCAAAACCGGAATAAAGATTTCCCGGACTTCCTGCCGCTGAATTGTCTACAAGATTGGAAGTCGCAACTTTCATATACTCTTCCGGCACCAACTGTTTTCCATTGTATTTTCCTTTTATGAAGGATCAGCTGTCCATATCTGGTGAACTCGTCAATATTTACATAAAGACCATTCGCAGCATGTACATGACCTTTCGGACACAAAGTCCAGTCCGGATTTCCAATTCCCAATGGTTCAAAAAAATCGATTTCTCAGATATTCCAGAAGGTTGACACCCGCACGTTTTTCAATGGCACAACTGATCATATATGTGTTGAAAATTACTGTACAGCCACTGGGTTCCTGGTTTATTTACAACCTTCGCGTTCTCAAAGAAATATCTGATCCAGTCCGGTGTTGTATAACGTTCCGGCCAGTCACAGAAAAACAGTGAGCTTTCCAGACCGGTGGTCATTGTCAGCATATTTTCCAGAGTCACATCACCAAGATATCCTTCTGTTTTTTCTGGAACATACTCCGGAAAAATATCAACGATCTTCTCATCCAGCTGAATCAATCCCTCATCCAGTGCAATTCCCACTGCACAGGATACCACGCCTTTGCATGCAGACCAGGTATTCAGGCGGGTTTTCACCGGCATTCTTTTATATTCTGCCGTTAACTGTCCTTCACGCCATATCTGCGCATACATAACATTGAGATTTTCTTTTAAAGTTTTGATAGCAAATTCATTGATCAGGTTCTGGTCTTTATTCATAAACATTAATCCTCCCACACACTTGTTTCCATCTTTACATCAGGACTTACACTTCTAAACCATCCGTAAGCCATGCATACTACAATGGCTATCAGACTGATGATTACTACCGGAAGTTTCAGGCTTCTGCAAGAATTGATAAAAATGCAGATATATGCAAACAGGCTCAAACAGCAGAGGAAATAATATTTTCCGTTAGAAATATGCATTGGTGATTTTTCCCATGCTTCTGCATGTTTTTTCGGAAGCTGGAAATAAGCATAAATCTGCAGAAATGCCAGTGCTGATGCCAGAAGCATAATATTATTTACAACATCACTGATAGAAAAGTCCAGTAACACAGGTAATATTCCCATAAGATAAGTAAATGTCATCAGTTTCCAGTAAGCCCCTCTTCTGTTCTGAGCTGCCCATGATTTCGGAAGCCATCCATCTTTACAGGACTGTGCAACCGGAATACAGTTATTGGAAATTGTTGAATTAATGGATGAAGACAGTGCAAGTACCGGACCACCAATCATAAATACTGTGAAAAGTGCCGGATTTAAAATATTTTTTGCAACCAGGGTAAGCGGCTGTCCGGCTACCTGATCCAGAGGAAGCACACCACTTGCTACAATTGCAACACCGCCATATACAACCATCAGTGTCGGAATACAGTACAGAAGTGCCTTTGGAATATCTTTATGTGCTTCTTTTGCCTGTTTACCATAATTCATAATGCAGGAATATCCGTTTGTTGAATATACATACAGCATGATTGCGGAAAAGAATCCAGATGGACCATTGGAGAAAAAGTCTGGTGCTGTAAACTCAAACACCGGATTTTTCAGCTGGAGGCATCCCAGAACAATAAACAGACCAAGTGCAACAAACAGCAGGGTAACCAGAATTTTCTGTACCTTCGCCATTACATCCACACCACACAGATTGATGGCAAAGAACACACTCAGGGCTGCAATTCCAAACCATTTCGCATTGATCTGCGGCCACAGGGAATTTGCATACATACCAATTGCCACACCATAAGTCGCCAGATTGATCGTCTGTGGCAAAAATCCTACTGCATACATACCGGCAACTCGTTTGCCGGCCATATCTCCTACCAGAGAATAAAATCCTCCTCCAAGTTTCAGTGTAGATGTGATCCATGGAATTGGTGCAATCATCATAAATCCCCAGATACATGCAGCTACATATGCCAGCCATGCTGACTGACCAGTCAAAAGAATTGCCGGTCCGATCAGTGTCAGAACACCCGATCCAATCGCCTGTCCTACACCGATTGTATAAAGATCACTTCGTTTCAGGTAACCTGTTTTTTCTTTTATTTCCTTTACTGTTGACGACATAAAAAGCCCCCCCTTTTTTATTGGCTCTAATATTAATAGTGCAATTAATTCTTTTTCTGACGTCATATGAATTATTTAATGCTATATTAACATCTAGGTTTCAAGATTTCTATTGACAATATTATTAAAAATACACACTTTAATTTGTGCATTATTTACATCTTTTTTATATCAAGAAGAATTTTTTACTCCATTATATTGTAATCAAACTTTACACCTGTTATAATTTATTATACTAATCGTACAATACAGGAGGTTTCATGAAAATAGAACAGTTGATCCGTGAAAAAGTATCTTTCCTTTCTGCCGGTCAGAAGAAGTCGCCGAATATATATTACAACACCTTGATTCATTCAGTTATTCCACCCCTTGCGAAACTCAGCAAGGAAAATTTCCGTAAGCGAAACCACTATCATACGCCTCGCTTATTCTCTGGGATTTGAAAGTTTTTCCGAGATGCAGCGTACTGTACAGAATGACATTCTTTCCATTCCCACAGCTACAGCAGATGACACACTGGACAATGGGAATTTCTATCAGAACATCATTGCAAAAGAACTCCATTCCATGGAAAACTGGGCTTCACACCTGAGTCAGGATGATATGGATCAGATCGTTACCTATCTGACCAATGCGAAGAAACGTCTGATTGTAGGCGCCCGTTCCTCTTACAGTGCAGCACTCTGGATGGGAACCTTGCTGAATCAGCTTCTTGGAAATACCAAGGTGGTTCATGAATTTTATTGATCCCCATTTTGAATATCTCACGGAAGCTTCTGAAGATACTGTTGTTCTTCTGCTCTCTTTTTGCCCGCTATACCAAATGGTCACTGAAATACGCACAGGTTGCCAAAAACCATGGTGCAAAGATCCTTGCCATCACAGACAGTATTTCATCACCGGCATGGTCTCTGGCAGATCATGCGGTCATTACAGAGATCAATCTCAATGAAATGGGATTTAACTCCTTTTCCTGTCTCTATTGTCTTTTTGACAGCATTGTTGCAAAAATCCGAAAAAGCAAGTGCAAGTCCATCAGTACACACCTTCATGACCTGGAAGAACTTTACTCAGACTTTGATCTTTTTTACGAATAATAATTACAGGGGGGGATTATCATGCAGGAAATTTTAGATATTTTTCTTGAAAAATCTAAACAGCATCATTCCAATATTATCTATGCCCAGATATATAAAAACGATGTTTTAAAAGAAGAATTCAGGCTTTTTCCGGTAAAAACCCGATTAAATATATGGTCTATCAGCAAGCCTTTTTGTTGCCATGGCTGCTGGTATCGCAGAACGCGAAGGACTGATCACTCTTGATGAATATATTTATCCCTGGTTTGAAAAATATTTCCCATCTGATCCTTCCGAAAATCTTTACAAAATAAAGATCTGTGATCTGCTTACGATGTCATCCGGTCAGAAAGATCCTCTCTTTTTCTGCGACGGTCCGGAAC
>ENA-OQCD01000096-OQCD01000096.1-human-gut-metagenome-genome-assembly--contig:-NODE-96-length-20737-cov-5.099515_pt1 | contig 20737 bp, 18 predicted proteins | sample MGYA00242755_ERZ504571 | MGnify/ENA primary metagenome ERZ504571 (study PRJEB26092, sample SAMD00036274) | human gut metagenome | host: Homo sapiens | study: EMG produced TPA metagenomics assembly of...
GCCAGTGGCGGAAACAGCGAACCGAAGCAGGGGCAGCGGTCGCAGAGTGCGAGGGGCTTTTGCCCCCGAAGCACGATGCGGGTACCGCAACCCGACATTATCGAGCATTTTGGCAACGCAGATGCCGGAGCGGTGCTTAAGCCGCAAGGCGGGAATTGTGCGGTGTTGCCTTTATTAGCGGCTGCTCATCCGTTCAGTTTGGCGTACTCTTCGTCGGTAACGGGCTCGCACCACTCGTTGCTGCAATCTTCGCCGGGAACTTCCACAGCAATGTGGCTGAACCAGCTGTCGGCCTTGGCACCGTGCCAGTGCTTGACGTTGGCCGGGATGGTGATCACGGTGCCGAGGGTCAGGCTGACAGCGGGTTTGCCTTCTTCCTAGTACCAGCCTTCGCCTGCGGTGCAAACCAGCAGCTGGCCGCCGCCCTTGGCCGCGTGGTGGATATGCCAGTTGTTGCGGCAGCCGGACTCAAAGGTAACGTTGGCCAAAAACAGGCCGGTTTTAGGGTCGGTCAGCGGGTTCAGGAACGACTGGCCAATGAAAAACTTGGCATAAGCGGTGTTTGCGGCACCGGTGCCAAAAACATTCTGCTGCTCAAATTCATGTTTATCCATGCACTTCATACTTGTTGCCTCCTGTTTTTCTGTGTCCCTGCCCTGTTGTGCTTGACGCTGCGGCGCTGGGATACTATGTGGCCGCTATATTTTTTCAAAATTCCTTATCGAAAAAAAACTGCCCGCACAACGGCTTATCATACCGTGTACGGGCAGTTGATTTATCATTATCTACTTTTCTCTCAGGTCTGGGTCGATAAACGCAACCCCACCTGGTACCCCAGCAGGGTGCGGGTTTCCACCGCTGATGGCGGATGAGGGAAAGCAGCTGCTGTGCGGTACGGCGGCCCAGCTGTTCGGCATCAAAAGAGACCGCCGTGATCTGTGGCGTACACCCCTGCAGCGCTTCGTCGTCATACAGGGAGGCAAGGCGGATATCCTGCGGCACGCGCAGGTTCAGCTGTCTCAGGGTGCTCAAAGCCAGCTGGGCAACCTGGTCATCCATGCACAGGATGCAGTCCGCCCCACGCTGTACCGCGAGCTCCACAGCGCTGGTGCGTAGATCGTCGCTTTCCAGCTCCAAAAACAGCAGGCTCTCATCAATCTTGCAGCAGGCGCGGTCATGCGCCTGCTTATAGCCTTCCAGGCGGGACTGGTTGACGGTGTACAGCATGGATCCGCCCAGCAAAGCAATGCGGTGCAGGCCCTTCATCAGCAGCAGGCTGACCAGCTCGCGGCAGCCGCCCACCTGATCATGGTCCACCGAGATGACATCCTGGTCAGCCGGGCGCCAATGGCAACAAAGGGGATGCCGCTTTTTTGCAGCATGGGGATCAGCGGATCACGCTCCAGCGTGCGGGCCAGAATCACGCCATCAATCTTGCGGTTGACCAGTAGACGCTGCATCGGGCTTGTTTCCTGCTCGCCCACCATCGTCATCAGCACATCATAATCATTGCGGGTGGCAATATCGTACACGGCGCTGACTGGTTTGCGCAAAATGGTGCGGCAAGGTTGCCGAACTGGCGCGAGAACACCAGTGAGATATTATAAGACTGCTGGGTTACCAACCCGCGTGCCAGCATATTGGCACATAGTTTTTTTCTTTGGCGTACTGGACCACGCGGGCGCGGGTCGCTTCGCTGACACGGCCATTGCCCGAAAGGGCACGGGATACCGTGGTCTTGGACACGCCAAGGTCTTCAGCCATCTGGCTGATGTCATTTTTTTCTCCTTCTGTCTGTTTACGACGCGGCATGGGTTTACTCCTGTTAACGTTTGCTTCTATAAGATCTTCTTTCTGTCCTTGCCGGTTTTCCGCCCCACGGGCAGTTCCCAGGGTACTGTTCCAGAAACCAGTCCCCCACCCCGGCCATTCCCTACTTGGTTAATGGGCTTAACATATTATACCACATTTTCCTGGATCATGGTAGCCCCCTGTGCAAAGAAAGCAAAGAACACGCTACCCCAGTATGGGGTCATTATATCATTCCTGGCTCTGTTTTTCAACCGATTTCTGGCTCTGTTTCCGTTTTCCAGTGTGTTTTATAACCTGGTAAAGTTTTCTCATTTTGTCCGTATCCTGCTCAGTCATCGTACCTGCGCCAAATTGGGCGGCTTGGGCCAATGCCAGCAGAGCTTCGGCATCCTGGGGTTCAAGGGCGGGGACACAACTTTGCAAAAATGCGGCAAACTCCGGCGCATCGGATGGTGTATCCGGCGGCAGGCCGCGACGCACCAAAAGGCGGTAGATGCTGCCAAACACGGCCAGCACCCGCGCGTTGCAGCTGCCCCGGCCATACCCCATGGCATGGCGGCGGGCCAGCACCAGCAGCACCACAGCAGCCAACAGGCAACCCCCCAGCAACGCCGCCAAAACCAGCCTGCTGCGGGGCACGATGGTGGCTGCGGGTTCGTTTGCGCTGCTCTCCCCTGCTGCGGGGGCAGTGTCTTGACCTTGAGTTTCGGGCAGCGGGTCGGTGCGCAGGTCGGCCTGTTGGGCGCTGACCAGCACGCCGGGGGTCATCTCCATGGGGGTCCAGCCCTGGCCGGAAATGTACACCTCCGCCCAGGCGTGGGCGTTATCGTCCTGCAAAATGGCGTGCCAGCTGCCGTCCTCCTGTTGGGTAAACAGGCTTTGCGGCGCGGCATAGCCCACCACATAGCGCGCAGGCAGCCCGAACATGCGGAACATAACCACCGCCGCCGAGGCAAACTGCACACTGTACCCCTGTTTGGATTCCGTTAAAAAGTAACGGATGGGGTCGGCCCCCTCCGGCGGCTGGGGAGCGCTGGCGTTATACTGGTAGTTGGTGTTTAGGTAGGCGCGGATGTAATCGCCAATGTCCGCAGCTTCGGTCAGCTTCTGGTCCTTTTTGGCTTCATCGCACAGGGTTTGCAGCTCGTCATAGCCGTCCGGCACGGCGGTGTAGCGGCTGGCGGCGTAAGCGGCATAGGATGCTTCCATCCGGTCCAGCACGCTGGGGTCGCATCGGCGCGGGCTTCCAGCTGGGTTTGGGCGGTATCCCGCGGGTAATACAGGAACACATCGTCCTGCGCGGTCTGGCCCGCGGCGGCGCATCGCCCTGGATGGTGTAATAATCGCCCCAGTAGGCGTTATACGGTGCATAGGTGTACTGGGTATCGGGCGGTGGATGCGCTCCACCGTCAGCGTCTGGGGCTGGGCGGTGCCGTCATAGGCGGTGCGCAAAAACGGCAGGCTTGCAATGGTCAGCCGGGCGTTATCCTCGGTTTTCCAGTTCATAGCGGCGCTGTCAAAGGCATCGGCGTCAGGGGCCTGCCAGGTGGTGCCGTCATAACTGCCGCCGATAAATCCCCGCAGGTATACGGTTTCTTCGGGTTTGTCGCTGGCGGTCAGGGCCAGATCCGTCACTCCGCTGACCTGGATACCCCCGCCCTGGTTCAAGGCGCCATCCGCCACACCACCGGCAGCGGCTTCTACCTGAATGTTCAGCCTGCCGCCGCTGACCCGCGGCAGCCAGGTAATGGCGGTACTCAGCGCGGCGGATTCCACCCGCTGGGCCGCGGGCTGCAGCCAGCCAAGGGGAACCCCCAGCGCCGGGCGCAGCAGCCACCAACAGGGCAGCGCCAGCGCAAGGCAAAGCCCGCCCGCCGCCAGCGCGGCAGACTTTTGGATGTTATAATGGCGGCAAAGGTTCTGGCGGTAGTTTTCGGTATCGCGCCTGCCCCACAAGGCCCGCCGCTGCACCGAGCAGGAAGCCGCCCACGCCCCCATCCAACCGGCCAACAGCAGCAGGCAGGCGGGCACAGCAGGCGCGGCCCCGGCCAGCGCCAGCAGCACAACAACGGGCAGCAGCATTAGATCCAGCAGCAGGGCATCCGCACGGCGCAGGGCCGCAGCGGCCAGCGCCCCAGTAACGGGCAGGGCGGCCAGCAGCAAAACAGCCCCAGCTGCGCCGCACTGCGCCCTGGGCCACCGGCAGCGCGCTGCCAAGGCGGGCGTTCAGGCTTTGGGCAATGTTCCCGGCGCACTGCTGCGCACCGGCCAAAAAAGTTCCGCTGGCAGATGAACAACACCACAAGATACACAATCACCCCCGCCAGCAGCCCCCAGCGGCGCAGGGCTTGCGGCGCACGCAGGAACAGCGCCCACCCGGCGCAGAAAGCGGCTGCCGCGGGCCACACCCACAACGGCACCGCAATGCCGAACCCGGTGGAAAGCACCAGCAGCAAACCAAAGGTGAGCGCCAGCAGCAGCGCGGCATCTGCCGCCAGCCACAACGCGGGGTGCGCTGCGGGGCGCTGGGTGCTCACCAGCACACGGTCCACAAACTTCAGCCCGCTGCCGGGGTCGGCAGCGCCGCGCCGGCTCAGGGCAGTACGTTCTTTTTTGCGCTTGGGCGGGTTTTTGCGGTGCTTCGCCGCCTGTTGGGGAAAATCCCCCCATTCCTCCGCTCCGTCCAGGTCCCCACCGGGGGTCAGGGCAGCGCGCAGGGCGGTCAGCGGTTCGCGCACCATCAGGCGGTCCAGCTTGGCGCTCAGCTTCCAGTGTACCTGCTTGATGGTATCCCGTCCCGGTACTCCCGCAGCTCATAGCTGCGCCCAGGGCGGCGCGGGTGTCGGCTTCGTCGCCGTCCTCATCGGGGGCGGTTTCCGCTTTGGCTTTGCCAGCCGCGGCAGCGGGCAGCACACAGATGCTCTGGCTTTGCACGGCAGCCGGGCATGCCGCGGTGAACACCCCCAGGTGATCCCGCAGAGTGATGCCCCGCACCGCAATGCTCCACACGCCGCTTTTGCCTGCGTTTAGGGTAATGCGCTGTTCGGCGCTCTCCTTGCCGCCCAGCATGGCGGCGCAGCGCAGGGTGATCTGCCCCCCGCCCCATTCATCGGCGGCGTTCAGCAGCACCACAAGCGCAGGGATGGGCAACCGGCTGCGGTTGCGCAGCCGAACCGTCAGGGTAAAATCTTCGCCCTGTATCACGGGTTTGTCCGGCACCAGCAGCTCTGCCGTTACCTGCCTGCGCAGATAGGCGGCATCCAGCCGCAGCAGCACCAGAAGCACCAGCGCAAACGCTAACAGGAACACCGCCAGCGGTGCCTGGGTGATGAGCGCCGCGGCCAGCAGCACCAAAAGCACCAGCGCCCGGCCCAGCTTACCTGCCATGGCGGTCAGCCTTTTCGGGGCGTGGGCGCGGCACGGTGCGCAGCAGGTCCTGCATTACGCTGTCCACCGTTTCGCCGCCTGCGCGGGCCTGGTCATTCAGCACCAGGCGGTGGCGGGCAACCGCATCAAACACAGCGGTCACATCCTGCGGGGCAACAAAATCCCGCCCCGCCAGGTACGCCGCCGCGCGCGCATGCTGGCCAGCGCCAGGGTGGCACGGGGCTTAACCCCACGGCCAGGCGCGGGTCCTTGCGGCTGGCCTGGGCCAGCGCCACAATGTAGCGGTACATCAGCTCATGCACAAATACCGTGCTGACCTCCTGCTGCATGGCAAGCAGATCCGCCTGACCGGCAACGGGGCGCACACGGTCCAGCAGGCGGCCTTTGCTCTGCCCGGCCAAAATTGCCAGCTCCGCTTCCTCATCGGGGTAGCCCATTACGGCGCAGACCATGAAACGGTCCAGCTGAGACTGCCAGGCAGCAGGTCTGGCGTGCCGGCGGCGCCGATGGGGTTCTCGGTTGCAATTACGGTAAAGGGTGCGGGCACCGGGCGGTAACGCCGTCCACCGTCACCGTGCCTTCTTCCATCACCTCCAACAAAGCCGACTGCGTGCGGGAGGAGGTACGGTTGATCTCATCGCCCAAAAACAGGTTGCACATCACCGCACCGGCGTGGTACACAAACTTGCCGGTCTCTTTCTGGTAGACCGAAAATCCCACCAAATCGGACGGCAGAACATCCGGCGTAAACTGCACGCGGCTTTCTTTCAGGTCCAGCGCGCGGGCAAAGGCCAGCGCCAGCGTGGTTTTGCCCACGCCGGGAATATCCTCAATCAGCACATGGCCGCCCGCCAGCATGGCCATCCAGATGGTGTTTACCGTTTGCTGTTTGCCCTGCACGGCCTTGTTTACTTCGGCCGTAACGGCGGCGGCCTGCTGTGTGTACTGCATGGTTAATCCTCCCGGTGTTTTTTCCATATCACCATAATGCCAACGGCGGCGGCAATAACCACCAGCCCGGCCCACAGTGCGTTGTTTTCCAGCCAGATCATGGTATTGGAGATCGCGCTCCCCTCGGATTCCGCGCTGCCCTCCCCCGGCAATGGGGTCAGGGCCTGGGGGGCCACTTCGGCAATGGAGCTGCCGCCGGCATCCTCCACGGTCACCTGGCGCGGCGTTTCGTCCCAGGTAGCGGCGCTTTCCTGCAAATCCTCCTCTTTGGTGGTGTCCGCAGCGGCGGTGTCGTGCTCCGCAATTACCAGGTAGCGCTGGCTGTTGCGGGTGTAGGGGTGGCAGGTGGAAAGGGTCAGCAGGTCCCGCCCCGGCTGGATCAGCACGGCGTTGATATCGCTGGGGTCAATAATTTTCAGCTCGCTCACGCGGTAAATCAGCGTTTCCCACGGGGTGGTCAGCTGGATCTTGTCCCCCACCTGGATCTGCTGCACGTTGCGCAGCATTTCCGCGCCATAATAGCCGCGGTGGGCGGCAATCACGGTGTTGGTGTTTTCGCCGCCCAGCGGCATCGAGGTCTGGCCCAGCAGCGCCGCGCTTTGGCCAGGTTTTCGCGGCTGGCGCCCAGGTAAACGGGCAGCTCCAGGTTCAGGCGCGGGATCCACAGCACAGCCAGCACATCATCGTCATAGCCATAGGCAGCAAGGTCCAGCGGGGCTTCCTCGTAGGCAAACGGGTCGGTCAGGCCGCTTTGGCCCCCGGCGTAAATTTCCGCGTTATAGTCCTGCATCGCGGCGTACAGTTCAGGGTAGGCGCGTTCCGGCTCCGGGGGTTTGGCTGTGGTTTCCTCCGCCGCGGGGGCGGTGGGCTGGGCTTCGGCGCGGGCCGCAAACTGCGCAGCGGTTTTGGCGTTGCGGGTGCTGGTCCACCACTGGGCAGCGGTGGGCTGTATCAACAGCGCCAGCCCCAGCAAAATGGCCAGCCAGGCCAGAATTTTAGCAATCAGCCGTCCCATTTAGTCATCCTCCTCGCGCTTTTTGCAGCGGTGCAGCAGCAAAAGCAGCAGCAGCGCTTCGCCGCCGATCACAATGCTGCCCGTTACCGCGATCCACGGCCAGGCATCCACCACGCGCTTGACCACCGTTCCGGTGCGCAGCGCCTGATACTGCACGGCCTGCGGGGTGTTGGTTTCTTCCTCTCCATTATAAGGGATGCGGGTGCCGCGCACAAGCATGCGGTGGGTGTTGATGGCATACGGCGTGCAGGTAACAAGGGTGCAGTAATCCTGCCCCGCGGTGATTTCCAGATCCTCGGTGTGCTCCGGTTCCACCACTTTGATTTGATCCACCTGGTACGCCAGCGTTTCATCCAGAATATGCAGGTAGAAACAGTCGCCCTCTTCCAGCTTGTCCAGGTCGGTGAACAGCACGGCTTCGGGCAGGCCGCGGTGGCCGGTCAGCACGCTGTGGGTGCTTTCGCCGCCAAGGGGGTAGCTGGAGCCTTCCAGATGGCCAACGCCCTTTTGCAGCACATCATCGCTGGTGCCTTCGTAAATAGGCAGGTTGACGTCAATTTTCGGGATGGTGATATACCCCAGCTTTCGCCCACATCCACAAGGTCCACATAGCTGGTGCCGGTATCCTCCGCTTCGCCTGCGGCATCGCGCTCCACGGCGCTGTCCAGCTGCTGGTTATAGCGGCGGGCGGCCTCCTTGGCGGCGTCCAGTTTTTCGGTATCCATGCTTTTTACGGTATCATCGTAATTTTGGATCGCTTCGCTGGCGTGGCGCTGCGCCACCGCGTTGCTGATAACCGGGTACGATGCCACCCCAATGCCGGACAGGATCATCAAGGCCGCAAAGCCGACTTTTAGTTTTGTTGTGGTATCCATAGCGTCACCGCGAACCTTTCCGTGAGAGGGTTGAAGTTGGGAGCTGATGCAATTAAGAATTAGGAATTAAGAATTAGCAATGAGGAATTGGAGGCAGACGAAAGAATAAATAATAAAGAATAATTGTGGTGGACCACGCCGCAAACATTGCAAATCATTTGTAGGGGCCGATGCCCGCCATTGGCCCGTTGGCGGGCCTTGCCATATTTATTTTTAGGTTCTGCACGGGGAACCACCACTCAGTCTGCGTTGCAGACAGCGCAAACATAAGGTGAGATATTGGCGCCCCTTGAGGGGAGCTGGACGCGAAGCGGCCTGAGGGGTGGTTCCTCGCCGCAAACCTGACGCCCATGGGGTGGTTCCCCACGCAGGGCCTAAAAATCAACCGAACAACGGCCATGTACACCCAAAAAATTATTCCCAATCAACCCACCATAGGGAGGGCAAAGCATCCGGCCCTCCCCCCTGTGTATGATGGATTATCCCTCTATACCCTATTGGTGAATTGTAAAATTGTTTTGCCTTGCGGCGGGCGCATCAGGCGCGGTTCTTCTTTTTCAGGCTCAGCAGCACGCCAACACCGGCCACAACCAGCAGCACACCAATGCCGCTGAACAGCAGGGTGCCGAAACCACCGGTGGTGGGCAGCTTGAAGCCCTTGCGGTTGATGATTTCGGTAACATGGCGGCCATACGTCTTACCGTCCACGGTAATGCCAGTCTGCGTACCATCCTTAGTAAAAGTTTCTTCCTTTTTTGTCACATCACTCTTAACCAGTACACCATCTTTTTCCTCATAGGATTCAGTCCATGTCTTCTTATAAGCAATACTCAATTCTACTTTTACCGGAGCCGTCAAAAGGTTATAACCCTGTTTCGTTTTAGTTTCTACCAGATAGTAAGTGCCGTTTGCAAGTCCGTCCACATTGGCTTTACCGTCAGGACCCGTTGTGATACCAGACTTAACTTTTACCCATTTCTCGTTTTCGCCTGCTGCCGGAAGTTTCAGTGTGTTTGCTGTAGCGGTATCAATTTCGACTGCACCGTCAGGAAGCTTCTCATCTTTTCCTACCAGCTTATACAAATCAAAGGTTACGCCTTCAAGGTAGATGTCTTTACCAGTTTCATCTTTGACATCAGCCTTCTTCAAAATCTGAATCTGGAACGTATAAACGACAGTTTCATCGCCGCGTTTATTATTGTTCTCCGGCTTGTCCTTATCCTCATCTGTCACATCTGTTTTGTTAGAGTACTCCAGCTTAGCCTGGTTCGTGTTGCCATCAGTGGTCATATCTGCATCAGCAGTCAGTTTTGCATTATAGCTAATGACAATCTGCTTACCTGCATATGCTCCCATCTTGGTGGGATCAAACGCAACCGTAAAACCGCCATTGTCAAGTTTAGTAATGGTGTATGCGTCTGTAGGAACGGCTACCAAGCTTTCGCCATCCTTATACTGGACACTGATAAGGTCGTTACCATCAGCATCCTTTACCTGATCGACCAAATTGGTCGGGGTATCCGTTACTTCAAACTTCTTCAGGCGGGTGATATTCTGGGGAACGGTAACAGTAATCTTGTACGGAATTTCATCGCCTACATTGTAGTCAGCAGCTTTACGATACTCGTCGCTTGTACGGTCTTTTACCGTCTTTTCAATGTCAGGTGCATAGTTTTTAACTGTTACTGTTGTGTTCTCTGCGGTATAGTCACTGCTATGGTCTGCATTTTCTGCTCTGCTTACCGTACCATCGTCAGCAATCGTAAATACATAATAATCACCTGCATTGATGACGTATTTACGATTTTCACCTGTTACTTCATCGCTATAACCAATTTCCTTGAAACGGTAAGTACCCGGCTTCAAACCGTCAATGGTTACCGAACCGTCAGGAGCAGTCGTTTCAAAAGTAGTAGTATCATCGGGATAAGGTACCCATCTATTTGTATCGTCATCCTTCAGACGTTCAAGACTAAATTTAACCCCTGCCAGCGGTGTTCCAGCTTCTTCTCCTACAACGCCGAGTTTTTTCAGCGTAATAGCACCTTTATGTGTGCTGTTTTTGGGGTAAACAACCACATCATACAACCACTGCTTCTGAGCGTTTGCATCTTCTGTCACACGCGTCATAGGAATAGAAACCAAGAACGGTTCTACCGGTTCAGTAACTGTAGCCGGTTTGCCGGTTTCAATCACAAGATAAAGGCCAACAGGGAGATTCGTGAACTGCACCTTGCCGTTCTTGTCTGTTTTTTTCTCCACGCCGACTTTATCAGCACCTTCAATTTGTTTGTTATATTCTTCTTTTACTTTGCCATCTACCATGTAGTCAGATGCTTCCGGTGCTTTTTTCATTTGTTTTACCGTTATAATATTCTTGCAATTCGGTTGCATTTTTTTACCTGATAAATAGTAAATCCAACATCTTCTGCGGGTTCCGTGCCATCAGGAATATTCTGCTTTTCACCTGTACCTGCTTCACCATGAATCTCCTCTGCATGCAGATACTTATAAATGGTAATCGAGCCTTTCTGCTCGGGATCGATTACACTGTTTGTTGTATTCGTTGTTTCTGGCAATGCGGGTGCATCCGCTGCCATTGCTGGCATGGCGCACAGGCTGAGGGCCAGGGCGGCGCTCAACAGGCCTGTGAGAAAACGTTTTTGCTTTTTTCATTTCAGTACCTCTTCTCTTAAAAAAAATCATCATCGGATGGGCGGCGAAGCCGCCCGGCTTAGAGGTTCTGCATCAGCACGGCGTGCAGTGCGGGGCGCTGCAGCGGGGAAACGCTGCCGCGCCGCCCGCACTGTGCCGTGAAGAAAAAAAGGAAGGGAAAACCGGGCCGCTTGCCCACTTGGCTTAAGGTAGCATCTGAAAACAAAAGGAAATAACGGATATTTCGCAGCCACAAGCAGGATGTAAGGCAAAGAGCCGCCGGAATCCTTTCCGGATCCCAAGGCTTTTTAAGCCTTAACACAACATCCGGCTGCGCTTATAGAAACAGGCGATATTTTCAGTTTTTCAGTTATACCCCGCTTATGGCTGCGCCCTGCCGTAAAACGGGCGCGCACTGGCGGGCAGGCCCTGTACCCTGGGGGTTGCTGGGTTTCCGGGGGATGGTTAATGTCGCCGGCCCCCTTTCCTGTTGTAGCGGAATGTGAATATCAACAGCCCTGCCACCGCCAGCGGCATGCCGATCAGCAGCCACAGGCTTGGCGCGTCTGCACCCGTGTGGGGCAGCTCAGGCGTTTTACGGTTCAGAACGGTAAGGTTCATGGTGTAGGTGTTATTGGTGCCCGGCTTAAACTTGTCTTTGTCCTCAATTACCTGCCCATCAATATAACACTTGCCTTCTTGGGTAAATTGGATCACAATTGGCTGTGCCAACAGGTTGTACCCCGGATGTGCCTTGGTTTCCGTCAGGCGGTATGTACCGGGTTCCAGATTTGTGAACACATCGGTGATTTCGCCGTTGCCGTTCGTTGTGGCGGTAATGGAACCTGTGTTTTCGTTATCGAATTTATAGGTAGTATCTACCTGCGGTTCTCCTTCGGTTGTTTCGACCAGCTTTTCCAGCTTGAACTCAACGTCACTCAAGGGCACATCTTTGCCATTTTCGCCTTTTTCCGCGTCCTTCTTGATGATATCCAGTGCAAACTTCGGGTTCTGCAGCGTGTTGGTCAGCTCAATCTTGCCGCTGCCGCCGGTGATGGTTCCATCGGCTACTGTGGCTGGCGTTGTAGTTGCGCCGGTTTCGCTGTTCGTTTCGCTTTTTGGTGTTGCTTCAGCCGTTACCGTTACACCATACGTATTGCCGTCAATCGTAATGGTTCCGTTTGCCGCGATAAAGTTGCCTTTATCGTTCACCGTACCTTCCACAATGCGGTATTGGTAGTTCGTGTTGGTTTCGCCAACCTGGCGCTGATCCAAACCGCTAAAGGTATGCTTCCAGCCATTATTATCATCGGGGGTAATGGTAAAATAGTCTTTCGGGCTGCCAGCCGGGTACTTTACCAGTTCCCATTCTTTATCGTCTGTGCTGGTTTCCAGGCGGCGCTGGAGCTGGATGTAGATTTGTTTCGGCTGCTTCGCAGTGCTAAGATCGTCCTTACCATTTGCATCTTTCCAGAGCTTATCGAACTCAATGTTGATCAGTGTGCGCCGGGTGTTGGTAAAGATTGCGGTAATTGGGTAGGTGTTTGGCTTCTTAATCACGCCTTCCACGGTGTTGTCGATCACATCGGCGGAATCGCATTCTTTCGGAACAGTTACGCTTTGCAGCCTGGAACCATCTAGCGGTGTAACTTCCTCGATGGTATAGCGGGTGCCAACGGGGATGCCGGTGATGGTTCCGGTGTGGTCGCCATTTTCGCCCATTTTGATTTCAACATACTTTTCGATGGGCTCTGTTGTTTCCAGACCCTCACCGCCAACATTATTAAAGGTAACTTTGAACTTGTAGGTTCCGGTCAAGTTTTCGCCGTCTGCGGCCCGCTTTTCGATTTTCAGCCCGCCGGTTTTGACGGTGTTGACGTATTTTACCTTTAGCTTTGTCAGCGAGCTTGTATCGTCCGGATTCTTATAGGAGCGGAAGACGATGGTGTCGCCTTGGGGTTTGGTTCCGGTATAGTTATTACCCGTTATATCATCATCCGTTCCCTTCTTTTCCGTTCGGCCATCATCGGGGCCATCGGCAGGGGAGCTCTGGCTATTCAGCGGCCTGGGCTTTTCGAGCGTTACTGATGTATAATCCGTACTCGTCGGACTCGTCGACTCAACCTCCCGCCCGTTCTCGCACACCGTCCATGTGGTGTCGTACAGGTTTTCGTTCAGATCCTCTTTGAGCGAAATGTAGCTGCCGCGGCGGAACTGGTCGCTGAAGGTAACGGTTTCTCCAGCTTCCAGAACAAAGCGTCCGTCCTTGTCCACCAACTGGGTGTCGCTGTCCTTGGTGGAGGTGTACTGTGCGTTTTCGGCGTTTTCCAGCTGACCGGTTGTGGCGGATTTGTAATCCGGGATTTCCTTCTGATCGGTTGTAAAGCCGGACATCGTACTTGGCACCGCTTTGGGAGTGAAGGTAAAGTTCCTGAAATAGATGTTGCGGTTATAGTTATCGCCCACGCGGATGGTTGTAACGCTGCCGCTAAAATTGTCCTGCTCTTTCATCTTGTGCAGGTCCAGCTTTACGGTGACCCATTTGCCTGTCACCACTTCGACCGAGCCATACGTTGCGCCGTTAATGCCTGTTGTGCCAAGGCTGCCTTTTTGGACGTTCTTTTCATCCAGCAGTTCCAGATACAGGTTGTTGAGGGAAAGTTCACCACCATCTTCTTGGGAAACGTAAACCTGGAACGTAAGGAAGCGCATGTTGTCTTTGATATTGATGGGTTTATTCAGCGTCAGGATGCCACGACGTTTCTCACGCGCTGCACTTTGCGTATCCATATAGCGTGCGTACCAGTGAAGGACCTGTTCGGTATTTTGCCCGGAACCTTGCTCGGGATCTGGCCATTGGTTTTGTTCCTTCTTGAAAATGTAGTCCTCGCTTCCTGGGGTTGCGGGGGCAATGTTGCTAACATCCGCATCCAAATTCACCTCTTTGGTATCGCTTGGATTCGGTTTAGCGGCATCTTTTTGTTCCATAATGGGTTGCCTGGTTCTTGATGGTGAAGTTGAAGATTTTCTTGTCTGTAAAGCATTTTTGGAACTCCGGATCAACGTTTTTCAGAACGACCTGTTTTTGAACCTGCAGCTCGTTATTATCCGGGAAGTTGAACGCCACCGCCATGTTGGACTCCCACATACCGCGTTCCATATAGTACATGGTAAGGGTGTGGGTGCCGGGCTTCAACGTTGTTGTTTGCTTGCTCTTGTACTTAAAGGTGATTTTGTTACCCAGATACGTTACGGTTTTGTTTGCGTCAGGATTATAAACCGTGTTGTTGCTTGCCTTGATGTCGCTGACATACGAGGTGTAGTTGTTTCCGTTTTCGTCCGCGCCAAACTCCAGCAGGCCAGAAGCTTTACCGTGGTCACCGCCAACATCCAGTGCAAGCTTACCGTCAATGTAGACCCAGACGTCATCATCGCCGGAGAAGAAGAACTTGATGGGGACGTAGTTGCCATTATCAGCTTTTACTTTACCATCGCTTGTCAGGGTAAACTGGAATTGCAGCTTAGCACCAAAGCCATAGTTATAAGTAGAAGCCTTGTCTTCACTCGCCCCGCTGTTGAAGGGGAAGAAGCCGTAGGTATAAACCGGCTCTCCTTTCTCGTTTTTAACCGTCTCTCCTTTCTCGTTTTTTACCTCTACAGGCGTAGAATCAGACTTCAGGTTTTTGGACTTGGATTCCAGTGCATTTTGCTTCTGTAGGAAGTAACCCCCATTATCTGGATCGTTTTTCAGATACAGTGTCGTTTTTGTCACTATCGAAGTACCAGTACTTGACGCCTTTTTTCGTTGGCATTGGTAGCGTCCGATTCTTTAAAGACTTCATCTTGTGTAAAGGGGAAAGAAACCTCTTTGTAGACATTGCCAAGTTTTGCCTTTTTGGAGTTTTCTCCTTGCAGGAATTCTTCGTTGAAGAACGGCATAGCAAGATCGGTGGTGCCGTTCATTATAGGCTTGCCGTTTTTTAATTCAGGGCCAGCCAAGCCTTGGAAGGTTTCGTCGTACAGCTTTTCATCATTTTGCCCTAAACCCTTGCCGTTTCTATCGCTTATCGAGTTGTTGACGGCCATAAAACAGTTTTTTTATCTGTGTAGCCGTACAAATTCAGCTTATCGGCAATCTCACTAAAGCGAATTCCCCATTCTTTGCCGTCCGCACCCACTGCATCAGGCTGGAACTGGCCTGTGTACATAGGATAAGGAACAGTAGTACCACTGTTGCTGTAGTAATCGCTCAGCGCCTGATCAAATTCACGGAAGGTTACCCAGTTGCGGTGACTAGCTTTATTATCATTATCTTTGTAATTATCACGGTTCTTGCCGTTCAGTTCATAATCTGTATAATAGTCATACAGCGTACTGGTAACATACTTTGTGTTTGGATCTTCCGTAAATTCAGCGGTGTCATCAATATCTACTACTTTAGTCTTTTTCCACTTTTCGGCATCACGCGGGGTATCTTTTGGAGCCCAGTAGCCGCCGCGTTTGCCCTTGTGATATGCTGTATCGTCATTCGTATCCGCATAGAAGCACTGTTCCGTATCCTTATAACCTAAAGGGATTTTTTCCCAATCTGTATTGTTGCCGCAGTCTGTAAGGTTTTCATCGCTACTCAACTGATACGAAGAGAATACAATTTCGGTATAGCCATCCGGCACATCTGCTGCATAGTAATCTGTGCCCTCAATCCGCCTCATTGTGCCGGCTATGCGTTTTTCGCCATTTTCTCCTCTTAAGCGGTAGTAAACCGTACCTTCCGTACTTTCATCGGCTCTGGGGATTGAATAGTTGCCGTCAGTATCATAAGTACCTGTTGTTGGCAGCTTTGAGAAAGTAGCATCGTAATAGATACGGACAGACTTTTCTATACCCCATCTTTCGTTGCTGCGCCAGTATAGATAAAGCAGTTACTTGTATCACTGTATGTAAAGGATTCTTGATCATCAATAACATCTTCACCATAGAAGTTATAGAATTTGCTGGATTTGCTTTGACCGCCCTCATCCCATGTAAACTGGATATAAGAGCAATCTTCGGATGGGATGGTAAAGTTGATTGTTTTACCTTGGGTTGCATCTTGAGCTGTTGAATCATTGTTGACCAGCTTTAAGTTTCCGCCTTTGTCAGGAATATAAAAGTCTGCTTTTACATTCTTTAAATCAACTGTACTGCGGTTTTCAAACTTAATGGTCTTGCCTGCAAAGTATTTGTGGCCCTCTAAAGTGGATGCGTCTGTCCATGTTCCATCTTCCGCATCATACATTTTGAGGTTGTAGTAACTAATAGCGTTACCAGATGTTGCCACTATCTCAGCTTTCCATCCTCCATTACTATCCAATAGCTGAATCTGAATCGTTGTAAATTTATTGCCCGAAGCATCAGTACAATTCCTCAATGCATAGATTGTGCGGCCATCACTTGTTTTGATGGTTGTTTTTTCCATTGGATGTGTACACCAAGTACTGCTATTATCTATTTGCCCATTGAACCTAATAACATCTGTATCAGCAATTGTGTTATTATTAATTGTGTTACTACTATTTACTGCAAAGTAAACCGTGAATCCATCTGTCGCTTCCTGCTCACTAACTGCCTGCACGTTATCCACGCTTTTTGCGGCGTACATCTTCTGCGGCTGTTCGGTCGGTTCCGGGGTGGCGGTGGGGTCACGGTCGGCACAGGGGTGGCCGTTGCGGTGGCTGCCGGTTCCGGGGTCGGGGTGGGTTCTGCCGTGGGCTCCGGCGTTCGGTCGGGGCGGGCTGCTCCGGCTCGGCGCTTTGTTCCGGTTCCGGGGTGGCAGCGTTCTGCTCCGGCGGAGCGGTATTCTCCCCGGAGGCCGTTCCCGGCTCATCCTCCAGCAGCTCTACTTCGTCAGGTGCGTCGGGCAGAAGATCCACCTCGGCGTATACAGGCAGGGCCATTGCCATAACCAGGCAAGCGGTGACAAGCAGCGCTGTCAGCCGGCGCGCCCAACCTGTTGTGTTTTTTCCTGTTCTATTCAATCTGCTCACCCGTCTTTCGCGCTGGTTTAATGAAAGCACATTGTTCCACAGGGGATCCCTGTGAAACAGTAAAAGAAGCCAGCTTTTTTTACTTGCGCAACCGTTGCCATGTTGTTTATTTAAAAAAAACCGCATCGAGTCTTCTCATTGCGCATTTACTTTTTATTTTCTTAATATAGCACCTTTACACCAGAAAGACAATACAATCCACGCAAATTCCTGTTTTTTCAGCACTTTTACTGATTGCGCTTTCCTCCAATTATATAATGTGTTCAAAGCCTTTGTATAATTTACTCCTGATTTTCTTTTTGGCAGCGGTCATTTTTATATACTTTAACCGCGTGTTTATGATTCTCTGCGCACACAGAGCGCAACTTTGCGGCAAAATTCGCCTTTTTTTGTTGCATTTCCCTGTTTTTGCGCAATTATTTGTTTCGCATGCGCCTGTTTGCGGCGGGGCCTGGCGGCTGGGTGGGCGCCTTGTGGGAGGGATGGCAGGTTTGCGGCGCACGGTTCCCGTTTTTTGCGGCGCGATGGGTACACCGCGCCCCTGCAAACGGTTTGCGGCGGCGGGTGTGTGTGGTGGATTGCACGCCCGCCAACGGGACGCCGTTCTCCCTTTACAACGGGGTGCGGGTTTGCTGCAGATATGCCATTCGCTTTTTGTCCCCCCTGCCCCGCCCCTGATTCCCGGTTCCCCCTTGCCGATTTCTATTTGCGCCAGCTCCTGAGGTGCATCTGAGAGCAACGAAAATAGCGGATCTTTCGCAAGCACAAAATCCGGCTGCGTTTACTGAAACAGACGAGCTTTTTGACGTTTCAGACAGGACTAAGGTATATCTGAAAAAGTCGAAAATTTTAGTCTATTTCTACAAACACAGCGGGATTTTGCGTTAAAGCGCCTTGGAATCCACAAAGGATTCCTGCGGCTCTCTGCCTTAAATCCTGCTTGTGTTTGCGAAATATCCGTCATTTTCTTTGTTTTCAGATACACCTCCAGCTCCCAGCTTTCAATCTATCCTGTGTAAACTGCAACCCCTCACGCGCCATTCTGTGCGGCACTTACCTTATAATATAGGGGTGCTGCCCTGTGTGAATTTGCAACTGATCTATTTGAAGCAGCTGTGAGCTGTTGCAATTTTGCACAGGGTATTGCCCGCATTCTGTGCCGAACATTCCCGAAACGTGTTGGAAAAACGCACAGGATTGCCTTGTTTCCCTATGCCGTTTACCGTTGGAAAAACGCACAGGTTACCCCCGGAACAGTTGCATTTTACACAGGGTATTCCCGCTCCCCTGCCCTACCGTGACCCGCGTACCTGTTGGAAAACCACACAGGATAGGCCCGTTTCCCTTGTTGCAATTTACACAGGTTTGGCTGTTTTTGGCTTATTTGCAACTTTACGCAGGTTGCTTTCCGCACAGGAAAATGGTGGTGGAATGCACAGGCTGCAGTTGGTTGAACACACAGGTTTGCGTTGTTAAATTACACAGGCTCTACCTATTACTAATATAGAACTAAACAACTAAGCCATAATAACAACCAGAGGTAAGCCGGGAGATGGGGGAGAACGGGAAAAAACTGGTGTTGCCATTCCATCAGGTTACAGAACCCTGAAACAGCAGAACAGAAAAGCACAATAAAACCCTGTGTAACCTGCACCCGGGCTGCAACCCCAACAGGATATATGGCAAACCACAACGCAGGTGTTGCATTTTGCACAGGGTAATGGCGGTGAAACCCTGTGTAAATTTGCAATTCTTGCGCTGGACAACAGGATGTGCTATAATGTTTAGCATGATGTGCGTGACCACCCGGGATACAGCAACCGATATAGGAGGCCCCTGCTTATGGCGGCAAGTAAACAGAAAAAAGATGATCCGTTTGTCGTTACGTTTGAAGAACGCGGGGACCAGACCATCGTTCGCAAATCCAATGACCTTGTACAGATGACGCGCAACAACCTGACGCTGAGCCAGCAGCGCCTGATGCTGCATATTTTTTCGATGATTAAGCCGGAGGATACGGACCTGCCCTCTTATGAGCTGAGCATTTATGATTTTATCAAGATGACCGGCATGGACCCGCACAGCGGGGCGCTGTACAAGCAGGTGCGCAAAAATATTGAGGAGCTGGCCAACGCGCCCATCCAGTGGATCAAGAATAACGGAACTTCCACGGTGGAAACATTCCGCTGGATCGATAAAGTGCGCATTGATGAGGGCCGCGCGCGCATGACCATCACGCTGGATCCGGTGCTGAAACCGCACCTGGTGCAGCTGAAAACCCTGTATACCACCATGGATGTGACCTACACCATGCTGATGCGGTCCACCTATTCCATCCGCATTTACGAGCTGTGCAAGAGCTACCAGAGCCTGTACCTGAAAAAGAAAGCGGCCGGGGAACCGCTGGTATGGAACCTGAGCATGCTGTATGAACAGCTTTCGTATACGGCCAACCGATGGTCGGATTTCCGCCGCCTGGCACTGGAAAAGGCAAAGGCGGAAATTAACGAAAAGACGGATATTATTTTTAATTACGATGTGTACGAAAAAAAAGGGCAGAAAGTTCTTTCGCTGGTGGTAACGATTGACCCGGTGGATGATGCCGCCGCACAGGCCAACCTGGACAGCATCAACAGCACAGTGCGCAAAAAGAGCAAAAAGAAGGGCCGCCCCACCGTGGCGATTGAGGATTCGCTGCTGGATGACCCCAGCGTGATCACCTTTGATTATGTTTCGGCACCGGAAACAACGATCCCCTATTCCTTTGGACGCCACCGCACCGAGCTGCGGGAGGAAATTGTTGTGAAAGCGCGCATGGATCAGCTGCGCGCGGAGATTACGCCCGAAGAGCTGCACGCGGTGGAAGTGATCATTGATGTGTTGGCAGATGCCTGCTGCACCATCCAGGCAGGCGATGGCGAGCAGGACGGCGGCAACAAAACGGTGTTTGGAAAGATGAATGCCATCATCCTGGATTGCGGCGGGCTGACCAGTTGGCTGGCCGGTGTGGCACCCCGTTATGCACAGGAGATCATTCCCCGGTCGCAGACGATGCGCAGCCCGGCGCGGTACCTGAACAAGGTGCTGCGCGAGGATATGGATAACTATCGCATTTATATTTTCCGCAAGGCAAAGCCGGCAGCAGAACCCAAAGAGGAGCTGTTGGAAGCGGAGTACCATGTGATGGACGAGCCGGTGCAGCAAACGCTGCCGGAGCCTGAGCCGCCCAAGGTAGAGCTGATTCCCGAAACGATTGTAAAACGGCAGGATATGCGAAAAGAGTTTGCAAAGTTTGTGATGATGGATACCTGGAAAAGACGTTGACGAGCGGCCAGCGCGGCGCTTACCACGAAATTTACCGCCACCTGGCAGCGCGGTGCGTGCCATCGCCTTCCAGCCTGCGCAATGGGCTGAAAGACGAAATGCGGCTGCATTACCTGGCCTGCATGAATGAAGTGATTGAAAAGTATGGCAGCCTGACCCCATTGATGGAAGCTATGGCGCATGAACTGGACTTTGATGTGTTCTGGGCAAAGGCCGCCAAGGACCCCAACGTGAATAACCCGATGGGGCTGTTCTACCACATTATTGAAGAACGCGCGCTGAACCCGATCGGCACCATAATGAACGACCAGGCACAACGGCAGAAGGTTGCCGCCAAGGAAAAAGGTGAAAAAGATAAGTGGCACAACGAAAGCTGGATGGATGCTTTTGAGGAAGATATCCCGGATGACAGCGAAGAGTAATTGAGATGAAGCGGAGCGGAACATCCGGGAGCGCTATTATAATAAGGTAAGCAGCGGCTGGCAGATTGCTGGCCGCTGCTTTTTTGTTGGGGTGCAGCTGAGAAATGGAAATATCCGGCGTTTTTTGATTTTCAGATAGACCCTGGGCAACACCGCACAATTCCCGCCTTGCGGCTTAAGCACCGCTCCGGCAGCTGCGGCACGGCATCTGCGTTGCCAAAATGCTCGATAATGTCGGGTTGCGGTACCCGCATCGTGCTTCGGGGGCAA
>ENA-OQCD01000097-OQCD01000097.1-human-gut-metagenome-genome-assembly--contig:-NODE-97-length-20719-cov-1.876117_pt1 | contig 20719 bp, 24 predicted proteins | sample MGYA00242755_ERZ504571 | MGnify/ENA primary metagenome ERZ504571 (study PRJEB26092, sample SAMD00036274) | human gut metagenome | host: Homo sapiens | study: EMG produced TPA metagenomics assembly of...
TTGATTTTTTTAAAAAATAATATGGTATACTGGGATAACCAAGGAAAGGAGGCGTTTTCTCATTGAAAAAAGCTGAATAAAAGCCAGCAGAAAATATTAGATTACCTCAGGGAGCGCTCACAGGACGGGGTTCCGCCGTCTGTGCGTGAAATCTGCGCGGCAACCGGGCTGAAGTCCACTTCTACGGTCCACGCTCACTTAAAAGGCCCTGGAAGAGAACGGTTTCATTTCCCGGGACGCGGGACTGAACCGTGCGATTCACATTTCCGGCGTGGAGAGAAGCGTCCAGGTGCCGGTGCTCGGCCGGGTAACCGCGGGCCTGCCGATTTTGGCGGTGGAGGATGTGGAAGGCTATCTTCCCATCAATGAGAGCCAGTGCCGCGGCCGGGAGCTGTTTGCCCTGCGGGTAGTTGGTGAAAGTATGATCAACGCCGGTATTCTAGACGGGGATTATGTAGTAGCCCACAAAACTCCAGTGGCGGAAAACGGCGATATTGTAGTGGCGCTTTTAGAGGATGAGGCGACGGTTAAGCGTTTCTTCCGGGAAGACGGACATATTCGCCTTCAGCCGGAAAACCCTGCCTTCCAGCCCATCATCTCCGAACAGGTGGTAATTTTAGGCCGGGTGGTTTCCCTGATCCGTAATTACAATTGAGTTTTCTCCCGGACCACAATGACGGCGGAAGCAGGCTGCTGGCGAGCATTTATAACATTTTTCCAACATGCATTGAAAGATGTTAGAATTTGAGCTGATATTTTGCTGTTTTAGCAAAATATCAGCTTTTTTCATGCAAATTTAGCAAAGAAGGATTGTTCCGGAAGAGAACTAGCGGCCGAATGTCAATTTACTTTGAGAGAAACGAGAAATTGTGTTGATTTTTTAACAATATGTCTTTATATTTTTTCTCTGATGATGTATAATAAATTTTGGAAACCTCTGCTTTTCCGTATTTTTACAAACGGTGCGGGGCGTGGGAAAGGCCCGAATCGCCCGCGGAGGTTAATTTTAAACAGGAGTGATTTCAAAATGCCTCTGGTAAACACAAGAGAAATGTTCAAAAGGGCTTACGAGGAAGGCTATGCCATCGGCGCATTCAATGTGAACAATATGGAAATCGTGCAGGGAATTACCGAAGCCTGCAAGGAGCTTAACGCTCCCGTGATTCTTCAGGTGTCCGCCGGCGCCCGTAAGTACGCCAACCACACCTATCTGACCAAGCTGGTAGAGGCCGCCGAAATTGAAACCGGCCTGCCCATCGCGCTCCATTTGGATCATGGCTCTTCCTTCGAGCTGTGCAAGGACTGCATCGACGGCGGCTTCACCTCCGTGATGATCGACGGCTCTCATCTGCCCTATGAGGAGAACGTGGAGCTGGCAAAAAAGGTCGCTGACTACGCCCATCCCCGGAACGTAACCGTGGAAGCGGAGCTTGGCCGTCTGGCCGGCATCGAGGACGCCGTCAATGTCAGCGCCGCCGACGCTTCTTACACTGACCCCGCTCAGGTGCAGGATTTTGTAGAGCGCACCGGCGTGGATTCCCTGGCCATCGCGATCGGCACCAGCCACGGCGCTTATAAATTCAAGCCCGGCCAAAAGCCCCAGCTCCGGTTCGATATCCTGAAGGAGGTCTCCGACCGCCTGCCGGGCTTCCCCATCGTGCTCCACGGCGCTTCCTCCGTTATTCCGGAGTATGTGGAGATGATCAATCAATTCGGCGGTGAAATGCCCGACGCTATCGGTATCCCTGAGGATATGCTGAGAGAGGCCGCTAAGATGGCCGTCTGCAAGATCAACGTGGACTCTGACCTGCGTTTGGCTATGACTGCCGCTGTCCGCAAGTATCTGGCGGAAAATCCCTCCCACTTCGATCCCCGCCAGTATCTGAGCCCCGCCCGCGACGCCATTAAGTCTCTGGTTATGCACAAGATCGAGACTGTTCTGGGATGCGGCGGCAAGGCTTAAGCTTTTGCGCCTGAAATAAACATTGAGAGCCGCCTGAAGGGGAAACGGCTTTCGCAGCCTAAGCTGCGGAGGCCGGCCCGAAAGGCGGCTTTTTCTGCATACCGGGCCTGCGTGCCGCCCCGGCTCCACGCGGCCCAGCGGAAGCGCGCGGCGGAAAAAATTTGCGGCCTTATCGGCTATACGGGAAGGCTGAGGATACCCATCCACAGCATCCCTTACCGTGCGGCGCAAGTCCCTGGAGAGGGACTCTAATCACTACTACGTTATGATATAAGGTGAGAATGCTTCATGCGGGAATATCTGCTGATCCGCTCCAAGAGGAAAACAGTGGCGCTGGCCATAAAGGAGGACGGGACCCTGGAGGTTAGGGCGCCCATGCGGCTTTCTAAAAAATGGATTGACGGCTTTGTGGAACAAAAGGAGGGCTGGATCCAGCAAAAAACAGCTGAGACAGCTAAGCGCGCAGCCGCCCGGCGGCAGCTTACTCCGCAGGAAGAAGAAAAATTTGCGCCTGCGGGCTCAGGAATACCTGCCCCAGAGGACCTGGGAGCTTGCGGAACAGACCGGCTTAATGCCCGCCGGAGTTAAGGTAACCGGCGCGAAGACCCGGTGGGGCTCCTGCTCCGGGAAAAACAGGGTATGCCTTTCCTGGCGGCTGATGGAAAGGCCGCGGGAGGTCATCGACTATGTGATCATCCATGAGCTCTGCCACACGGAGCACCACGACCACTCCAAGGGCTTCTGGGCGCTGGTAGAGTCCTTTCTGCCAAATTACCGGGCGCTGCGCCGGGAGCTGAAGGGCTGGTAACATGCCGCATGGGGAACCCGAAATACTCCTGAAACGGCTTAACAAACAGAGGACAGCAGCCGAAATACGGCTTCCCTATCCGATCCGCCGCTTTTCCGGCAGGCAAAATGCTTCCAAAATGCTTCAGAAAACCGCATAAAAGAGGCGGTGCGGGAGCTGGCGATTAGTAAAACCTAACCATTGACAAAAAGTTCCCTAAGCTTACAATTAAGACAGAATTAACGGCGTTTGGAGGGAGCTTTTTTGACACTGGACGAATTAAATCTGGAAGAGCCTGCCAGAGTGTCTGAGGTAGGCGGCCAGGGAGCTTTGCGGAGAAGGCTTTTGGATATGGGGATCACGCCGGGCACTGAGGTGATGATCCGGAAAAGGGCGCCGATGGGCGATCCCATTGAGATTCATTTACGAGGCTATGAGCTGACCCTCCGGATTGAGGATGCCAAAAAAATTCAAGTGGAGAAGGAGCGGCTCAAATGATTTTTGCATTAGGAGGCAATCAAAACAGCGGGAAAACTACCCTGTTTAATCAGTTGACCGGTTCCAACCAGCATGTGGGGAACTTTCCCGGCGTCACCGTGGAGGGAAAAAAGGGAACCATCCGGAATCACCCGGACGCGGCGCTGGTAGACCTGCCGGGAATCTATTCCCTCTCCCCTTATACCAACGAGGAGATCGTCACCCGGGATTTTCTGGTGGAACAGCATCCCGATGGAATCATCAACATTGTAGACGCGACCAATATTGAACGGAACCTGTATCTTACCCTACAGCTGATCGAGCTGAATCTTCCCATGGTCATCGCGCTGAATATGATGGATGAAATCCGGAATAACGGGTCGTCCATCGACGTGCAGAAGCTTTCCGAGGAGATCGGGGTGCCGGTGGTACCTATCTCCGCCAGTAAAAACGAGGGCGTGGACGAGCTGATCCGGGTCATGCTGGAGACAGCGGAGAAAAAGCAGCGGCCCAAGCGGATGGACTTCTGCTCCGGCGCCGTACATAGGGCGATTCACGCGCTGTCCCACATGGTGGAGGATCACGCCGAGCGGCTGGGGGTTCCCCCGCGCTTCGCGGCCACCAAGCTGGTGGAGGGCGACGGGCCCATGATGGAGAAGCTGAAGCTTTCGGAAAACGAGATCGACATGGTGGGCCATATCGTAAAGGAAATGGAGCAGGAGCTGGGCACCGACCGGGAGGCGGCCCTGGCGGATATGCGTTACCAGTTCATTGATAAGCTGTGCTCCGGCACCGTAGTGAAAAACGGGGAATCCAGGGAGCACCGCCGCAGCGTTCAGATCGATAAGCTTCTGACCCACAAAATTTTCGCGATTCCGATCTTCCTGGCGATTATGCTGCTGATTTTCTGGCTCACCTTTGGGCTGGTCGGCGCCTGGCTCAGCGACCTGCTGTCTCTTGGCATCGATTCCCTGACCCAGGCCGTGGACGGCGGCCTGACCGCCTACGGCATCAATCCGGTGGTTCACTCCCTGATAATCGACGGGGTGTTCGCCGGAGTGGGAAGCGTGCTTTCCTTTTTACCGATCATTGTGGTGCTGTTTTTCTTCCTCTCTATTTTGGAGGACAGCGGCTACATGGCCCGGGTGGCCTTTGTTATGGATAAGGCTCTGCGTAAGATCGGCCTATCCGGCCGAAGCTTTGTGCCTATGCTCATCGGCTTCGGCTGTACGGTGCCGGCGATTATGTCCGCCCGCACCCTCAGCAGTGAACGGGACCGGAAAATGACCGTGCTGCTGACCCCGTTTATGAGCTGCAGCGCCAAGCTGCCCATTTACGCCGTTTTCACCGTCACCTTCTTCGAGCAATACCAGGCGTTGGTTATGATCTGCCTGTATGTGTTCGGCATCATCATGGGAATTGTAAGCGGCCTTGTGCTGAAAAAGACGGCGTTTAAAGGGAAGCCGGTTCCCTTCGTTATGGAGCTTCCCAACTACCGGCTGCCCAGCGCGAAAAGCGTGGGCCTGCTGCTTTGGGATAAGGCCAAGGATTTTTTGGAGCGGGCCTTTACCGTGATTTTCGTCGCCACCATCGTCATTTGGTTTTGCAGACCTTTGATACCCGGATCAACGTGGTGGCGGACAGCGCCGACAGTATGCTGGCCCAGATCGGCCGGTTTATTTCTCCGGTTTTCGCGCCCTGGGCTTTGGAGATTGGAGGGCCTCTACCGCCCTGATCACCGGGTTTACCGCTAAGGAAGCGGTAGTCAGCACTTTGGCGGTGCTGACCGGCACCAACATGGCCGGGCTGCCCGCTGCTCTGGGCGGGATCTTTTCCCCGCTGGCCGCGTGCTCGTTTTTGGCGTTTACCGTATTGTATACTCCCTGCGTCGCCGCGGTGAACACTGTACGCAAGGAGCTTGGCGGCGCGAAGTATTCCCTTTGGGTTGTTTTATTCCAGACCGGCGTTGCTTGGATTATGGGAACCTTGATTTATCAGGCCGGCTCCCTGATTTTAGGATAAAAAGCAGAGCTGCCGTGGGCGCGGCCGCGGCCGAAGGAGAACGCGGGTGAAAACGAAGCGCAGAAACCGCCGCCTGCTCCAGCGGGCTGAGCGGCAGGAGCTGCCTTCCCCGTTTCGGATGCGGGCATCGTTCCTGACGGCATAGGGTTCCAAGCGGTGATGATGGAAGGAACCCTGCGGCCTCCGCTAAAAGACAAAAGATGGAAAACAGAGGAAGCTATGAGTTGGTTTGACTGGTTATTAATAGGGGGCCTTGCGGTTTTGTTTGTTCTGGCCCTGCGGCATATCATCCGCCAGGCAAAGAAAGGGCGGTGCTGCGGCTGCTCCGGATGCGGCGGATGCGAGGGCTGCCCCAGCCGCTCCGGATGCGAAGAGGGCCTCGGCCGCTTGGAGTACGAGGAGGACGCTGACAGAGGGAGAAGCGCCGGACAGTCTGCCGCCGGATGCCGCTCCGGTGGAGCGGCTGAACAAAAACACCCGGAAAAAAAGGGCGGCGGAAGGAAGCCGGAGGCTTCCGGCCAGGAAACAGCTTCCGGCGGCTCCTGTAAGAAAAAACGCTGATGCCGGCGGACGGTTCCGCTGGAAAATGCGCGAAGGGCTGGGCGGGAGCGGTCACGATTGAGAAACCGCGAATAAGGGCTGATAGAAGGACGGCTCCTAGAGACTGCCGGCTGGAGATTTGCCGGCCCTGTTTTTCGATGGGAGACGCCCTTTCAGAGGGGGAATCAAAATGCCTGAAATCAAAACAGGAAACGCTGGAAACCAGGCACAGGGCGGACGGGCGTAAGCTCCCAGCCTGTTTTCCACGCCCAGTTTCCAGTGGGAAAGCAGGAATATGCGGAATTTGGTCAGGCTCCCTATGTGTGGCTGATAAAATTTCATCTAATCTGTTTGGCGGTGATCCTCCTCAGCTTTCTCATGCAGGCAATAACGGAACAAAATTATTTGTACTGCGCCTGCGTATCAGGCGTGTCCGCTTTGCTCTGCGGTTCGTATGACATCCAGGCGGAGCGCGGCAGCCGCCTCGCTTACCGGCGCCATATGATTTCTGAGGGGAAGCCCGGCACAATTTATTTTTTAAACTTTTGCGGCTATCTCGTGAGCGCTACCGATACCCATACGCCGGTGTCCTATGATTATAAATCTATCGTTTCCATTGCCGAGAGCGAGCGCTTTTTTCTTCTATTTCTTCCTTACAGGCTCTATATTCCTGTGGAAAAGGCGGCGAAATGCGGCGGAAGCAGAGAGGAATTTTTGAGCTATCTTTTCTCAAAAATGCCCCCCGCTGCAGATCCACAGTACAAAAAAGTAAAAATATAAAAAGGCAGATCTGTCTTGCGCTGGCGATTCTTTTCCTGGCAGCATTCCTTCTCGGGTTTGCCTTGTTTGTTTTCGATTCCGTAAGGAAAGCCGCCGCTTATCCAAAGGGAGAAATTGAAAAAAATGCTGCTGATAGCCTTGAAGCTTTTGTGATTGTCTTGACAAGCCGGGCGGCTGCCGCTATAATAATTGTAAACTATTAATTTGATAATTGGTTTACAATTGGAGGAGAGCGCATTGAAAAAGGATTCCATCAGAAATATCACCGTCACCGCCATGTTTGTGGCCCTGACCATCGTCTTATCTCAAATCGCCATCCCCCTGCCCTTTACCGATGTTCCCCCTGAGCCTGGCAACTCTGGCGGTATTCCTTTCCGGCGCGGTTTTGGGCCCGGCGCGGGGCGCCGCTGCCCAAGGAATTTACGTCGTTATGGGACTGGCGGGGCTGCCGGTGTTCGCAAATTTTTTCCGGCGGCTTCGCCCGTGTGCTCGGACCCACAGGCGGATATATTTGGGGCTATGTTGTGGCGGCGCTTTTTTATCGGCCTGATCATTTCCAAGGCAGGCCGCGGTTTTGGGCCTACCCCGCGGCAATGGTAACAGGCTTGCGGGGTGCTACGCCCTGGGCACCGCCTGGTATATGATTTACGCCCAAATTGACCTATGGGCGGCGCTGGCCCTTTGTGTGGTGCCCTTTCTGGTTGGGGACGCCATCAAAATTGTACTGGCGTCAGTGCTGGCGTACCGTCTGCGGCCCATGCTGAACCGGATGGCGGCCTCCGCATAAAATAATTGGAAATAGACAGCTTCCTTTCTCATATACTGTAAGGATCGTTTTGAAGAGAAGCAGCGCCCAAATTTTGCCGCATGGGGGAAAATGGTCTACATAACTGCCCTGTGAGGCAAAGCCCATAAAATGTTACTTCCATGACAGGGGCCCTACAGGCCCGGCGGCGGACCGCTCCTCTTCAGTCAGGATCGTTACAGATAGAAAGGGGAATGGATTTTGGAAAAGAACGTACTGCATTATTTTGTAGATACCAACAGCTCCCGGGGATTTGTGAGCTTTTGGGAATCTAATTTCGGAAAACTGGAGAAGGTTGTCAAGCTGGATGGGTATCCTGACCTGCTGGTAACCCAGCTGGTGAGCCAGGCCTGCGCTCAGGCTTTGGGCTGCGAGCAGGAGGTGGAGCTGATTCACAACTGTCTGGACAACAGCCTGCAGGGAATCATTCTGCCGGGACAAAAGACGGGGCTGCTGAACCTTCCCGCCTACGGGGATGAATCCTATTCCCTCCGGCTGGCGGAGGATGAGAACTATCCAAGGCTCGGGAGCGGGTTCAGAGGGCCTACGGCTGCTTCGGCCAGGCGTTGAAGATCCACGACGACTGGGAAAGAATTTTTATCTCCAGCATGGATTTCGAGGCGATGGACGAACTTGCGGAAGAAACCGCCGAGAAGCTTTTCGGCGGGCAAAAGACAGACCGCGCCGGCAGCTGTGCAGACCGGTTCTTCGGCGCGGCCACCGTCAACGGCTCTTATGATTATATTCCCAATATTACCCAGGAAATTCCCAAGCGGTATTTCCTCAAGGGCCGCCCGGGAACAGGAAAGTCCACCTTCCTGAAGATGTTGGCAAGGGCGGCTCAGGACCGGGGATATCGGACAGAGGCTTACCACTGCGCCTTTGACCCCAACAGCCTGGATATGATTGCCGTCCGGGAGCTGGGACTCTGTGTGTTTGACAGCACCGCGCCCCATGAATACTTCCCGGATCGGGATTCTGATGAGATCATCGATATTTATAAGGCGGCGGTCCAGCGGGAACAGACGAAAAGTATGAAAAGGAAATCGCGGGCTACAGCGCGGGCTATAAGGCCAAGGTGCGGGAGGCCACCGGCTATCTGGGAGAGGCGAAGCTGGCTTACCATCAATATCAGAAGAGCGTTTTGGAGTCTGTAAATCCGGACCGCAGAATCGGATCTATGGACTGGATCATCGGGAAGCTGTTTGGCCGGTAAAGCAGAAACGGCAGACCGGTTTCTGTCCGGGCCGGCCCTGGTTTGTTAAAGGGATTCTGCACATCCGTGCAGGCCAAAGTGAGAGAAATGAAAAAGCAGCCTTGTGTTTTTAGAGCCTGCTTTTTGGAATAAAGCCCGCAAGTAATTATTTTTTTGAGCGCGGCTCTGTGCTTTCCGCTTTGGGGAAAATCCCGGGGCGTTATAAAAAATCCTTTGGGATTCGTTCCATATTTTCTCAAGGTGTGCTATGATGGGATTATAACACAAGCATAGCGGGCGGGTGAGAAAATGGATCAGCTAAAACAAAACCATTCTGACAAAACCGGCGTGGTGATTTTATTAGCGGCGGTGTGCGGGATCCTATGGGGCAGCGCGTTTCCCAGTGTGAAAACCGGGTATGAGCTCTTTCAGATTGCTCCGGAGGACAACGCCAGCAAGCTGCTGTTTGCCGGGATCCGCTTCGGCATGGCGGGCCTGGTCACGATTCTGTTCGCCAGCCTGAAAAGAAAGCGGGCCTGCCTGCCAGACCGGCGCAATATTGCAGGCATCCTGGTGCTGGGACTGGTGCAGACTACTCTGCAATATGTTTTCTTTTATTTAGGCCTGGCCAACACTACAGGCGTGAAGGCTTCTATTTTTGGCGCGGTGAGCACCTTTTTCGCGGTAGCGCTGGCCCACTTTATTTACCGGGATGACAGGCTGAACCGGTTTAAGGTGGTCGGATGCATCGCCGGGTTCGCCGGCGTGGTCGTGGTGAACCTGGGAGTCGGCGGCCTGGAGGCCAGCTTTACCTTTCAGGGGGAAGGCTTTATTATACTGGCGGCGCTGTCTTCCGCGGCGGGCGCTTGCTGAGTAAAAATGCCGCTTCTAACGGGGATTCCATGACCATTACCGGATGGCAGCTGTTTATCGGCGGCGCCGTGCTGTGCCTGATCGGCTTACCGAGAGGCCGGCTGAATCCAGCGGGCCCTGAGGCATTCTTACTGCTGGGGTATATGATTCTTCTGTCAGCGGTAGCGTTCGTCATTTGGACTGCTCTGCTGTACTATAATCCGGTGGGGAAAATTACAGTATACAACTTTATGACGCCGGTGTTCGGCGTGATTCTATCTGCCGCCTGCCTGGGAGAAAACCTGTGGGATTGGCGGTATTTGGTCGCTTTGGCGCTGGTGTGTTTTGGAATTTTTGCAGTAAACCGGGTGAAGGCTCCAAAGCAGGAGCAGGGCAAAACCGGTTTGCCGGAACAGGCGGAGCCAAAGACAAAAGAAAAATAGCCTGCGGGAAGCAGCCGCGCCCAGCGTGCGCCGCGGCTTGCAGGAAATCATTTCTCAAGCGCCTGGGCTTTCGTTTTTAGAAAAGCGCTGGGTGCTGTTGTAAAAAGTCAGAACGCGGAATAATCGACAAAAGAAAAGGCGCCTCCGAAAGCTTCGGAGACGCCTTTTCAGATGTAAAATCAGAAAAAGAAGTCTGAGTTAAGAGCGGCGGACAAATTTTTTGGAAGATACGGCTGCCATTATCCCGCCGAAGGCAATGGTCAGCAGAGCGATCCAGAAGGTTAGGCTGCTGTATTCGCCTGTTTGGACATTCCCGCTGGCACTGCCGCCGCTTCCGTTTTGGCTGCTGCCCGGCTGACTGCTGGTTCCGGTTCCCGCCGCGGGAATTTCCACGGCCTCCTTCTGATATCCGCAGACGGTGCATTCCTCATGCTTGATACCCTTCTCTGTGGCAGTAGCCGCTTTATCCGTCACCCATTTGAAGCTGTGAGCCGCCTCATCCGTTTTCGCTCCGCAGGCGGCGCAATCATGCCAATGGCTCGTGCCGTCAGATTTCCACTCTGTCCCAAAGCTGTGGGTATGGGGCAAAACTGGAATTTCTTCAATGTCAACATATCCGCAAACAGAGCAGGTGCGCTGCTTTTCTCCCTTTTCGGTTTCAGTGGCGGCCTTTGTTTCCTTCCACTCTCCATACGTATGGGCTGACTCGTCTGCTCTCGCACCGCAGTCCGTACATTCGTGCCAGTGGTTTTTATTGTCATGCTTCCAGTTTGGATCATAAACGTGGGCGGTCACTTCTGTGTTCGTTTCTACTGTTGTACCATTGACTACAACATTTCCAGTGCTCTCATTTTTTACGACAACCTTATCTGCGGTGTCCAGAGCAACATCTCCGGACAGCACAGTAATGGTATCCCCAGCCTGGGCCTGCTGCGCCACTTCATCAATGGATGATTTGCCTACCGCGTAAACGGTGCTATTTTCGTGGGTATAGCTGATCGAAGCATTGTTATCCGGGACATAAGCTGACGGGTCAGCGGCGTAATGCCGCCGGTAACATTGGCCGCCGACGTTTTATCCACACCTGTGCCGATTGTCCCGAGTACAGCCGGCGCGTTAAAGGTTCCGCCGGCGGCGGAAACCTTTCCTGCGGATGCCGCGTCGCCCTGCGCGACAAACGCTATTTTCGAAGCGTTGATTACAGCTGTCGAGTCGGCCGGAAACACAATGCTTCCGGTTTCCCCTGAGCTTGTTTTCTTGGATACAACGCCATAAGCGCCGTCGAAGGTGCCTCCGTTGATTACAGTTTCACCATAGGAAATCACCGCGCCGGCTCCGTTCCCTTCGAAGGTACCGCCGTTAATGACCGTGGTAACGCCGCCGGCAGTGCTGATTGCCGAGTTATATGCGGCTGAATCAGCGCCGTTGCAAACAAAGGTGCCGCCCTCAATGGTCATGCTGTAACCAACGTTATTCACCGCGACTAAATACTGACCGCCATTGTATTCAATGCGGCCTGTTTGCTCCGCGGAACCGTCCATAATCGTTAAATTGCCTAAATTGGCAATTACAATACTGGTGCCGGAAAGCGTACAGCCGTTTAAATCTAAAATAATACGCGGCTGCTCGCGCCGCCGCTGAAAATTTACCGATTGAAATATCTTGGTATTTTTGCCAGGGAGATGTTTCTTTAACAGCTTAAAGGTATAGGAACCGTCGTCGTTTTGCGAAATCGCCGCCGCCCCTTCTCCCCAAGCTGCGGCAATCGCTTCATCCGTGGTATCTGCAGTAATGGTAATCCCATCGCGTCGGCAACTTGTTCTGCCGCAAAGGCTGTGGAAGCCACAAACACAAAGGCCATACAAAGGGAGAGAAGTAAGGCAGATAGTTTTTTACCTTTTTCATATTAAATGTTTTCCTCCTTTATTTTTGGTTTTTCGTTTACAAAAGAAATCCGTCCCATTTTGCGATACGCCTCGCCTCCAGTATCCTTGTCCGATTCTTTAGCAGACAGTGCCCAGCCTTGTTTCTTTTTTATTGGCTATGATTCTTAATAGAAACAATACTGCGTCACAAATTCCAAAAGAAACTGAACAAGTGTTTTTTGATTTTATTGGATAACGAAATATGCAATAAATTTATCTGTTATAAATTATTATAAAACAAAACAATAGAATTTTTAGATTTAATTCTCATAAATGAATATATTTGTATAATTTTTTGCTCTTTAAAAGTGTACTTTAACGGAATAAATTCCAACTATTTGGTTCAGACCGGCTGTTAGGCTAACCATACTTTTAAAGATTTCTATTTTTTACTTGATTTTGAGCAACTTTTTTAATTTATACCAGATAATTAATAATTATATTGCAATTTTTAATTAGTCCACAAAAGTATACAATAGAGGCTTGAATATTTGTGACTATTATGATATAATCGCATTATAAGCGGATTGTAACAGCATCTTATAAAGTACACTTTTTTACATGGCGTCTGGACTTTTCAAGAGGCCTTGTCCGAGGCTGTTTAAGTGGAAAATACTGTTGTCCGCTGAATTAAAAAAGGAGGAATTTTAAATTGTATCGGCATTTGAAAAATTGTTGACCGGCGTATTGTCTCTGACAGTGCTGTGCGCCGCGGCGATGCCCTCCATGGCCCTGGACGGGACAGGCAATGTCGCTTCGGTTGACGGACAGGAATACGCCACCGTGCAGGAAGCCATTAACAAAGGCAACGGGAAAACCGTCACTTTGTTGGATGACGCGAAGGAAAATGTTGTGATTCCGGAAGGAGCCACGGTTACCCTGGAGCTGGGTACCTTCACGCTGGCGAATAACGGAGCGAGCCACACCATTACCAACAAGGGCACCCTGACCATTCAGGGAAGCGGTAAGGTAGATAATGAAAACCACGGAAAGGCCGCTCTGTGGAATGAGGGAACCGCAGTTTTAAACGGCGGCACCTTTGACCGCAGCAAGGAAGCGGGTTCCTCTGCGGAGGCATCTGGAAGCAATTCCTATTATACCGTTGTGAACCATGGTAACATGACCATTAACGACGGCGTAACCATTACCCAAAACGGAAAATTCTCCAGTCTGCTGGAAAACGGCTGGTATAACGGCGCGGAAAACAAGAGCGGCCAGCCCTCCGTATTGACGATTAAGGGCGGCACCTTCTCCGGCGGCCTGAACACCATCAAGAACGACGACTACGGCGAGCTGATCGTAGAAGGCGGCACCTTCACCAACGTAGCCCAGGCCGCGCTTCTGAACTGGAACGAGGCTGAGATTTCCGGCGGCGATTTCCAGGCGGATGAAGGATCTTCCTGCGTAATCCTGAACGGCTATCTCGACGATACCATGGATTCCGGTAAGCTCACCATCACCGGCGGCACTTTTTACCGGCGGAGACAGCACCGACGCTCTGAACACCATGGGCGGCTCCAGCAACAGCGGAAACATTCAGATTTCCGGCGGCACCTTGAACGGCGATATCGTTCTGGGAGCGGCCAGCAATAGCGCGGCGGGGACGCTTGCCATTTCCGGAAGCGCTGTGGTGAACGGAAGCGTCACTAATACCAAAAAGGATAACGTGACCATTTCCGGCGGCAGCGTGGCCGGTGAAGTTTCCAACAGCGGCGACGGCAGCACCTCCATTACCGGAGGAGCGTTTGCTCAGAAGCCGGCCGACGAATATATCGGCGGCGCCAGCGCGGTTGCAAGTACCAGGCTGCCGGCGGGGCGGCTGCCTATTATATCGGCGAAGAATCCATCAATCAGGCGGCCGCGAATGCGGAAAGCGGCAGCACCATTGAGGTTTAAAGGGTGACGTCAAGCTGGATACACTGCGGACGATGTTACCGTTAAGAATTCCGGCGACGGCGATGTTACCGTAAACGACCAGGATGTGCCTGCCGGTGATGAGGGCGTAGTCACCCATACTCACAAGGCTGAGAAAAAAGAGGCCAAGGAAGCCACCTGCACTGAGACCGGCAATCAGGAATACTGGTACTGCGCCGGATGCGGCAAATATTTCACTGATGCGGCCTGCCAGAACGAAACCACCTGGGATAAGCTTGTAATCGCCGCCAAGGGCCACGAAGCGGAGAAGACAGAAGCCAAGGCGGCCACCGCGACGGAAGCCGGAAATAAGGAATATTGGTATTGCCCGGTGTGCGGCAAGTATTTCAGCGACGAGGCTCTGACCAAGGAAATCAGCAAGGAAGACACCATTATTCCGGCTACCGGGACAACCTCCTCTAAGCCGGAGGACACCAGCAAGCCTGGCGATCCTACTTCCAGCAATTCCGAAAACAGCAATCGTCCTCAGACCGGAGAGACCTCTCAGTTCACCCTCTGGGTGGCCCTTCTGGTGCTGGCCGGCGGCAGCTTGCCGGCGTAGCCCTCAGCAGATCCAAGAGAAAAGCCTCTTAAACACCTTTGAAGCGGATTCGCGTATGACACGCGGAAGACCGTGGGACAGGCTGTAGATTTAAAATTCGAAAATGAAAGAGTCCGCCGCTTCCTAGGGAGCCGGCGGATTTTATTGCGCCAAATATTTTTAATGGCTTCCAGCAGAATTGCGCGCTTTTTTAATAGAACCTAGCGCTTTGTAAAAGCTGTGAAGCGCTTCTGGAATGAAAAGAAATAAAAGCGGCGCCAGGGAATTTTCTTCCTTGGCGCTGCTTTTTATTCAGCTCTGCCATCCATTTGATTTTTCAGGCCCGGACTAAAAATTGTGAAGGTGTTCCGGGACAAGCCCTTTTTGAGTTTTTGGGGCAAAGATTTTTGAGTTTTGAATCAGCAAGGAACAGTAAATAAATTGCCTATTTTACTGAATGTTCGGCTATTTGCAGGGCTTTCAGCACAAAAAAAGACCTTGCAGATGTTACTCCGCAAGGTCTCTTTTTCTATTGGGGCTTTGATATCGGGCATTGCCCTAAAACAGCAATTTTATTTCGCGTTCTTTTCCTTAATAGCAGCCTGCGCAGCGGCCAGCCGGGCGATCGGCACGCGGAACGGAGAGCAGGATACATAATTGAGGCCGATATTGTGGCAGAACTCGACGGAGGTCGGGTCGCCGCCATGCTCGCCGCAGATGCCCAGCTTGATGTCGGGGCGGGTCTTGCGGCCGCTTCGGCAGCCATCTTGATCAGCTTGCCAACGCCGTTCTGATCCAGTCTGGCGAAGGGATCGTTCTCATAGATCTTGTTCTCATAGTAGGCATCCAGGAACTTGCCGGCGTCGTCACGGCTGAAGCCGAAGGTCATCTGGGTCAGGTCGTTGGTGCCGAAGCTGAAGAACTCGGCTTCCTTGGCGATCTCGTCGGCCAGCAGAGCGGCTCTCGGGATCTCGATCATGGTGCCCACATGATACTTCATGTCGCTGCCGGCGGCGGCGATCAGCTTGTCGGCGGTGGAGGTCACGACGTCCTTCACGAACTTCAATTCCTTAACCTCGCCTACCAGCGGGATCATGATCTCAGGAACGATATTGTATTCCGGATGCTCCTTGTTCACAGCCAGGGCCGCGTTGATCACAGCGGTGGTCTGCATTTCGGCGATCTCCGGATAGTTACGGCCAGACGGCAGCCGCGGTGGCCCATCATCGGGTTGAACTCGTGGAGACCGGCGATTACAGCCTTCAGCTCGTCTACGGAGATCTTCAGTTCGCCGGCCAGCTCTACGATGTCCTCTTCCTTCTGGGGAACGAACTCATGCAGAGGCGGATCCAGGAAACGAACGGTCATGGGACGGCCTTCCAGCACGCGGTACATAGCCTCGAAGTCGCCCTGCTGATAAGGCAGGATCTTGTCCAGAGCAGCCTTTCTGGCCTCGGGAGTCTTGGCTACGATCATCTCGCGGATGGCCTTAATGCGGTCGCCCTCGAAGAACATGTGCTCGGTGCGGCACAGACCGATGCCCTCGGCGCCAAAGGCCACAGCCTGGGCGGCGTCACGGGGGAGTATCAGCGTTGGTGCGGACCTCAGGGTTCTTCTGGCGTCGGCCCACTTCATGAAGCGGTCGAAGTCGCCGGAGATAGAAGCGGCAACGGTGGGAATGGCCTCGCCATAGATGTTGCCGGTAGAGCCGTCGATGGAAATGTAGTCGCCTTCCTTAATAACGTGGCCGGCCAGCTCAATTCCTTGGCTTCCTCGTTCATCTTGATGTCGCCGCAGCCGGATACGCAGCAGGTGCCCATACCACGGGCAACAACGGCGGCGTGAGAGGTCATACCGCCGCGAACGGTCAGAATACCCTCGGCGGCAGCCATGCCCTCGATGTCCTCAGGAGAGGTCTCCAGACGGACCAGAACGACCTTTTCGCCGTTCTCATGCCAGGCCTTGGCATCCTCGGCGGTGAATACCACCTTGCCGCAGGCGGCGCCGGGAGAAGCGGCCAGGCCCTTGCCGATGGCCTTGGCGGCCTTCAGAGCCTTGGCGTCAAACTGGGGATGGAGCAGAGCGTCCAGCTGCTTGGGCTCCACGCGGAGAACAGCGGTGTCCTCAGAGATCTTGCCCTCGTCCACCAGGTCTACGGCGATCTTCAGAGCGGCGGCAGCGGTTCTCTTGCCGTTTCTGGTCTGGAGCATATACAGCTTGCCGTTCTCAATGGTGAATTCCATATCCTGCATGTCGGCATAGTGCTCTTCCAAGCGGTTCGCGATGTCGGCAAACTGCTTGTACACCTCGGGCATATCCTCGGCCAGCTTGGAGATGTGGCTGGGAGTACGGATACCGGCAACCACGTCCTCGCCCTGGGCGTTGATCAGGTACTCGCCGAACAGAGCCTTTTCACCGGTGGCGGGGTCGCGGGTAAAGGCAACGCCGGTACCGGAGTTCTCGTTCAGGTTGCCGAACACCATGGGCTGTACGTTAACAGCGGTGCCCCAGCTGTAGGGGATTTCGTTCATGCGGCGGTATACGTTGGCGCGGGGGTTGTCCCAGGAACGGAATACAGCCTTGACGGATTCCATCAGCTGAGTCTTAGGATCGGACGGGAAATCCTCGCCCATTTCCTTCTTATAGTGGGCCTTGAAGAGCTTGACCAGCTCTTTCATGTCGTCGGCGTCCAGATCAATGTCGTTCTTAACGCCCTTCTTCTCCTTGACCTCGTCGATGATGACCTCGAAGGTGGACTTGGCTAAGCCCATTACAACATCAGAGAACATCTGGATGAAGCGGCGGTAGGAGTCGTACACGAAGCGGACGACTTGATGTCGGAATTCTTGGCGATCATGCCGGCGACAACGTCGTCGTTCAAGCCCCCAGGTTCAGGATGGTGTCCATCATGCCGGGCATGGAAGCTCTCGCGCCGGAACGCACGGAAACCAGCAGCGGGTTTCCTTATCGCCGAACTTCTTGCCGTTGATCTCTTCCATCTTGCAAGGTTCGCATAGATTTCCTCCTCGATCTCGGGAGCGATTTTCTTTCCGTCCTCATAGTAACGGGTGCAGGCCTCCGTGGAAACAGTGAAGCCCTGGGGTACAGGCATACCCAAAACGGTCATCTCGGCCAGGTTGGCACCTTTGCCTCCGAGCAGTTCTCTCATGGAACCGTTGCCCTCAGAGAAAAGGTATACATACTTGTGGCTCATTGGTATCTACCTCCTATAATATTAAGCGCAGGGCGCTTGAGCAGATTGAGCTTTTCTCAGAGATCCTAACTTCTTCAAAGCTCTCAAAGCCATTATAACAAAACGTCCGCGATTTCCACATCTTTTTGCCAACAAATAGGGATTTTTTTCAAATTTCCGAAAAGAAAAATGGCGGCTGGGAAATTTCGTCAAATCACGACGGAAAAAGCTTGAAAAATCCGAAGGTTATGAGATAATAGGATTAGCTTTTGATTAAGATTTTGTTGGGCCGCAGCCGCGCCTGACAGAGGAGGCTTATATGTCGGAGGTTTGTGGAATTATCCTGGCCGCGGGCGAGGGCAAGAGAATGAAATCCAATCTGCCTAAGGTGCTGAGCCGGGTGCTGGATAAGCCCATGCTGAAATGGGTTATTGACGCCGCCAGGGGAGCGGGAATCGAGGCGCTCTGCGTGGTGGACGGCTTTAAGCGGGAGGAAGTGGAGCGCTATCTCGCCACCCTTCCGGAAGCCTATGAAACCGCTTTTCAGGCGGAGCGGAAGGGCACCGCCCACGCGGTGATGCAGGCCCGGGGCTTTCTGGAGCGCCACCGGGATGGGGATGTGCTGATTTTAAACGGGGACGCCCCGTTTTTGGATGAGGAGACGATCCGGAAAGCGTACCGGCGCCATCGGGAGGGCAATCACGCGGTGACGCTGATCTCCGCGTATCTGGACGACCCCTTCGGCTACGGACGGGTGCTGCGGGATGAAGGCACGGGCCGAATGGCCGCCGTGGTGGAGGAAAAGGACGCGGACGCGGCCCAGAAGAGAATCAGGGAGGTCAGCTCCGGCGCTTACTGGTTCCAAGTGGAAAAGCTTCTGGGGGTGCTTTCCTCCATCGGGAACCACAACGCCCAGGGGGAATATTATCTGCCGGACGCGGTGAAGCTGCTGCTGGAAAGAGGGGAAGCGGCGGACGCCTGCCCTGCGGAAAGCGCCGACGCGGTGCTGGGGGCCAACGACGCCGCCCAGCTGGAGGCCCTGAACCAAATCGCCAGGCAAAAGGGGTATCAATAAGGCTGATACCGTCACAGACGGGTATGGATACGAACGTGGAAAACGAGGGGGAATTTATCATGAATTTTCATGGGAAAGACATCAAAATCTTCACTGCCAATTCCAACCCAATGGTAGCCAAGCGGATCGCCGAGTGCCTGGGCCTTCCCTTGGGGAAATCAGAGGTGGGCACCTTCAGCGACGGGGAAATCGCGGTTTCCCTGTTCGAGTCGGTCCGGGGCTCGGACTGCTTTATCGTCCAGTCCACCTGCTCGCCGGTGAACAACAATATCATGGAGCTTCTGATCATGATCGACGCCATGAAGCGGGCTTCCGCCGCCAGGATCACGGCGGTGATCCCTTATTTCGGCTATGCCAGGCAGGACCGGAAGGCAAAGGCCAGAGACCCGATCTCCGCCAAGCTGGTGGCGGATCTGATTACCACCGCCGGCGCGGACCGGGTGCTGACTATGGATCTCCACGCGCCTCAGATCCAGGGGTTCTTCAATATCCCGGTAGACCATCTGGTGGGCGCGCCTACCCTGGCGTCCTTTCTGAGAGGCCGTATCGGCAGGGATAACGAGGAATATGTGGTGGTCTCTCCCGATTTAGGCTCGGTGACCCGTGCCAGGAATTTCGCTTCCCGGCTTGGCTGTCCTCTGGCAATCATCGATAAGCGGCGGCAAAGGGCCAATGTGTGCGAGGTCATGAACATTATCGGCGACGTGAAGGGGAAAAAGGTCATTTTGGTAGACGACATGATCGACACCGCCGGCACCTGTGCAACGGCGCGGCCGCCATCATCGAAAAGGGCGGCGCCTGGAGGTCACCGCCGCGGCGACCCACGGGGTTCTTTCCGGCCCCGCCATTGAGCGGATCGCGGACAGCCCCATCAAGGAGCTGATTCTGCTGGATACGGTGCCGGTGACCGGAGAACGGAAGCTGGACAAGATGACCATCCTCTCCGTAGCGCCTCTGTTTGCCGAGGCCATCGAGCGCATTTATGAGGACAAGCCGGTTTCCCCCATGTTCCTCTAAATATATGCTCCTGCGGCCGGTTCCGCCGGGCAGAGGATACCCGCGCCAGGGACGCTTTCCATGGCCGTGGAAGCCGTTTCCGTGCTTGAAAAGCAGGCCGCTAAGGAGGGAGCGGGGCCCGGAGGAAGGGCGCGGCCTGGCGGGCGATTTTTCTTTTTCGGCTTTGGTTTTGGTGTGCCGCGGCAGCCGGCAGACCTCACGCTCCTATTACTTATGCGGCGGGCTGGGACAAGCCGGGGCCGGTGCTTTCAGAATTTTCAAGCGGTAAAAACAGGCGGGATGGAAGCTCCATCCCGCCATAATGTGCTGCTTTTCCGTTTTCTTTTTTGGCCCCAAAGCTTCTCTGTGACGCCGTGAGCCTCTTCCGCAAGCCCCGCCGCAAACGCTCTCAAAGCCAAGGCGGCGTCCTGCTTTACCGGACCTGTCCGTTTAAGGGCTGGTGGAAGGAGGACAAAATAAACTGGCGGACGCTGTTGCAGTTTTCGGCGTTTTTTTGCCGTAATCGATCAGTGTGGTCGCCATAGCCGGCTTGGATTCCACGATAATCCGGCAGCCGCCGTCCTGCGGGTCGTAAAAGGAATTGTAATATGCTCGCCCCAGGTCAGCATGTTGGCCCGGTGCTTGAAGAAGACTTTAAAGTTAGCGCGGTCTACCGCCGCCAGCTTCATTTTATAAATTTCCTTTTGAGACGCCACATAATTAAAAACATCCATTACCGGTACGGGAAGGTAAAAATCCAATTGACGTTCACAAGCCACAGTGTAAAACCCCTTTCCTTTTTCTTGCTTTTATGATATCATTTTTTTCGCTTCAGCACAACGGAAAAAACCAGGAGGATACGCAAAATGTTTGATATCTTTAAAAAATTAGAGGGCCTGCGGCCCGCCGCTCCCACAGGGCCGGTGGAGGCCATCGTGGCGGGCTTAGGCAACCCGGGCAGAGAATATGAAAATACCCGGCACAACGCCGGCTTTCTGGTGCTGGACCAAATCGCCGGAAGCTGCGGCGTGAGGCTCGACCGGCTGAAATATAAATCCCTGTGCGCCGACGCCGTGCTGGGAGGCAGGCGGGTGCTGCTGATGAAGCCCCAGACCTTTATGAACCTGAGCGGCCAGGCGGTGACGGAGGCCATGCGGTTCTACAAGCTGCCGGCAGAGAAGGTCGATCGTGATTTTCGGACGACATTTCCC
>ENA-OQCD01000098-OQCD01000098.1-human-gut-metagenome-genome-assembly--contig:-NODE-98-length-20718-cov-2.207664_pt1 | contig 20718 bp, 32 predicted proteins | sample MGYA00242755_ERZ504571 | MGnify/ENA primary metagenome ERZ504571 (study PRJEB26092, sample SAMD00036274) | human gut metagenome | host: Homo sapiens | study: EMG produced TPA metagenomics assembly of...
CCACCTGCTGTGACGATCATTCCTTCTCCTGCCAGCCGCCTCTGTGGATGCACCAACGGTCATTCCAGGTGTCACCCCGTCCATGATATCCGGGTTTCCTGCTTTTCCGATCCCTGCGATCTTTCCGTCTTTGATTCCGATATCTGCCTTGATGATCCCAGTGGTATCCACGATCAGAGCGTTGGTGATCACCAGATCCAGATCTCCATCACGGCTGCATGTTTTTACTGACTGGCCCATTCCGTCACGGATGGTTTTACCGCCGCCGAATTTTACCTCATCGCCATATGTGGTGTAATCTTTTTCAACTTCCACTACAAGGCTGGTATCCGCAAGTCTTACCTTGTCACCAGTTGTAGGGCCGTACATCATTGCATATTTTTCACCGGAAATTTTTTACGCTCATTTGTGTCCCTCCTTATAAGAATCCCTTTAATGCTGCCTTTTCCATGGAAACCTTCCTGGTGTCCTCTGCTGCTCTTGCTCTTGTCAGGTCGTTCAGACCAAATACGCGTTTTTCTGCCGCCCATCTCGGTCAGCTGAACTTCTTTTTTCTTCTCCTGGCTTCAAAACGGACAGAAAGTTCCGGACGGAATATCCAGATGATATCCATATGCAGCCTCACGGTCAAAAGAGAGGCATTTGTTTACTTCAAAAAAATGGAAATGAGAGCCTACCTGTACAGGACGATCGCCTTTGTTTGCAACCAGGATCTTTGTGGTTTTTTTCCCTTCATTAAGTACGATTTCTCTGTCTGCGGGGATAATTTCGCCAATCTTCATGTCAATTCCTCCTTACTGAATCGGATTGTGTACAGTCACAAGCTTTGTTCCATCAGGAAATGTTGCCTCGACCTGCACTTCACCAAGCATGTCTGCTACGCCTTCCATCACATCATCTTTTGTAAGAATCGTGGTTCCAAGCTGCATCAGCTCTACAACAGTTTTGCCATCACGGGCCAGTTCCAGAAGTTCAGAACTGATATACGCCAGTGCTTCCACATAATTCAGTTTCAGTCCGCGTTCCTTCCTCTCCTTCGCCAGATTTCCGGCCATATGGAGCATGAGTTTTTCCTGTTCCTTCGGGGTAAGTCTCATTGTTTCTTCCTCCTTTTTCGCCTGTTAGTCTTTACTAATTTAGTCCAATAAAAAACGCAGGCAATGGAGTTTTTACGGACTCCATCGTCTGCGTTAATGAATGAATTATATCTGCTTTTTCCGGAAAGTCAAGCAACAACATTTTTTTACACATCACATATATCAAAAGAACATGCTGTTTATCGCCTGAACAGTGACAACATCCCACTTGCGGCATACTCCGTACTGGGGTATTCTTATAATAGAATATTTCTGTAAAAATGAAAGGATTTTACACATGAAGATCTGTGGATTTAATAAAACAACTTTACTGGATTATCCCGGGCGGGTGGCCTGCACCATATTCCTGGGCGGCTGCAATTTCCGATGCCCTTTCTGTCAGAACGGAGCTCTTGTAGTGGAGCCGGACACACAGTACGGATATTCCGAGGATGAAATTTTGGCTTTTTTAAAAAAACGCAAAGGAATTCTGGATGGTGTCTGTGTTTCCGGAGGAGAACCGACTCTTGCACCGGAGCTCCCTGAATTTCTTGGCCGGATCAGGGAGCTTGGCTATGACATAAAGCTTGACACCAACGGTTCCCGTCCTTCTGTGGTAAAAAAGCTCGCAGCAGATGGGCTGATCAACAAAGTTGCCATGGATATCAAGGCCTGCCCTTCCAATTATCACGTACTTACCGGTGTAAATGTTAATCTGGATGCGATCCGTGAAACTGCCGGATGGCTATGTTCCGGAGATCTGGATTATGAGTTCCGTACTACAGTTGTCCGTGAACTTCACTCGGAAAATGATTTTCTGGAGATCAGCCAGTGGCTCCGTGGTGCAAAAGCTTATTATCTTCAGGCTTACCGTGATTCGGAGGGAGTTCTGATGCCAGGATTTTCTTCCTGCTCCGAAGAAGAAATGAAAAACTACCGGGATATCCTGTCTCGGACGATCCCGGTAGTGGAAATCCGTGGTATGGATCTGTAAAGATGCTCAATTTTCCACTCAGATATTAATAAAGCAGTACCAGTATCCACCTTTTCCGCCCGGAATGTGGATCTTCGGACTTTCCCGAAAATAGGGAAAGCCAAACATGTTTGCCATGAAGCGTTCCTGCTGGCTGTACTGCCGGGGACTCCCAGTATGTACTGACCCCGGTGATTTCTGCACAGCAGAAGATGGCCAAAATTCTGATATCCGTACATGACAAAACGGTTGTTACAGAAACAGCCGTTTTTTCTGCATAAGGTACTGCAGTCGGATGGTTTGATCTTACGGCAGTCTGTAAACTGTCCGTCATTGAATGGATCATAGGGGATGCCTGGAGTTGGCCGGGGCGGCCTCGGTGGTTCCGGTGGTCTTGGGCCCGGTCCTGGCGATGGGAAACCTGGACGCGGTGATTCCGGTGGTCTCGATCCCGGTTCTGGATGCGCCTGCCCCGGGTGCGGCGTCCCGCTTCTGATATTTTCGGTTCATCCTCTGCCAAAATAGCTCTGTTCTCCTGCAGCCCTTTCTTTGTCTCCTGGTTCATCGTGCTCACGGAAATCCCCTCAACTTCTTCCTGAACTTCCTCCACCGTCATGATCTTGTCTGCTGCATTCTGTTTTTCCTGCACTTCTGCAGAAAAACCAGCTTTTTGATCTTCTTCTGCTTCTGCAGTTTCTCCCCGTTGTCCTTCTCCTTTCTCCGTTTTCTTTTCCTTATGAGCATCTGTTTCTTCTTTCTTCCACTCCCGGAAATTATCCGGCCGGATGGATTGATCATCCCACTCCGTTCCCCAGAATCCTCCTGCATCCGAGATCAGCAGCATACCTCCAAGCTCCCGGAGATTTTTCCCATACCTCCAATATTCTCCGTATCTGTTTCCAGCATACACTCAATCTGCTCCCGCCCGGTCACACAACTTCCGATCAGGATTCCATCCATCAGTCCTTCCCGCCGCACAAAACCATACACCCGGCACCGGCTCCCCGGCTCCAGTCCTGCACAGCGCAGATGAACTTCAATCAGACACCGCCGATCTCTTGCTTCCACTCTCACATAGCCGCTGCTGCTGTCTTTTTTTTCCTTTGCGATACTCATATACATATGCAACAAAACGCTGATATCCAGCCAACGCACGTCCCTCCAGTATTTCGGTTTCGTTTAATATATATGAAAATTCCGTGGAATCATTCCATTAACAGCAAAACCTTCAGACCAGCCATGCACAGAAGATTCTCTGGAAGATAACGTTCTGTATTTCTTTATATGCAAAAAAAGAATCCCTCAACCAAGGGATTCTCAAAGCTTTAGTCGAAGCGACAGGATTTGAACCTGCGACCTCTGCGTCCCGAACGCAGCGCTCTACCAAACTGAGCCACGCTTCGTTATTTTGTTTTCAGTTGTTTGTGTGTTGCTCAACTGCAAGAGCTATTATATTAGAGTTTCTGTCCTTTGTCAATAGAAAAAATTAAAAATTTTTTACAAAAAATCGAATTTTTTATTTTTTACCACTTCAGGACTGTATTTTCGCAGACCTGAAGTGGTTTCTGGAAAGGTTTTTTATATTTCGGTTATAATATTTCAGATGGAATATCAGCGGATATTACTTTACTGTAACTGTCACTTTCTTTGTAACTCCGTTACTGCTTACATAGATAACAGCTTTCCTTTTTTCACACCTTTGACAACACCCTTGCTGCTTACCGTTGCAATTTTTGTATTGCTGCTTCTGTAAGTGATCTTTGCCTTTGAAGTAGCTGTCGCCTTTGATGGTTGTTGTTTTCTTTGTCTTTACAGTTACCGCAGTTTTAGACGTGATCTTCAGGCTGCCTTTTTTAACAGTGATCTTGCAGGTTGCTTTGTAACTTCCACATTTTACTGTGATCGTAGCTGTTCCGGCTTTTTTCGCTGTTATCTTTCCGCTTGTACTTACTGTGGCAACGGATTTACTGCTGCTTCCATAAGTTACTTTTCCGGTAAGCCCTGTTCTGTCCACCTTAACCTGACTTGTCCCGCCTACAAATAAAGTGTTTACGGATGCCGTAGCTTTTACAGTTGGTTTTTTAACGGTAATTTTGCAGGTTGCTTTATAATTACCACATTTTGCTGTAATTACAGCAGTTCCTGCTGACGCAGCAGTTACTTTTCCTTTTGCGTCTACAGAAGCAACGGAAGATTTACTGCTTGTATAAGTTACTTTTCCGGTAACACCTGCTGTTGTTGTTTTCAGTGTAACAGTAGCCGGAGTTCCTTTTACATAAAGTGCTTTTGCTGAAACATTCAGTTTCACGGATGGAGTTTTTACCGTAAGTTTGTACTGTGCAGTCTTTCCTGCTGCAGATGTTGCCATGATCACGGCTGTTCCCGCTGCCTTTGCAGTTACTTTTCCGTTTGCGTCCACAGATGCAACTTTTTCATTGTTGGAAGAATATGTTACATCTTTGCAGTTCTCACCTGTAGCTTCAAGCTGTCTGGAACTTCCAATGTAAAGAATTCCCGACTTTTTCTTTAAAGGCAATTGTTCCATACACCAGCTGAACAGAAACATCCGCATGATCATCACTGGAAACTCTTACTGTATAGGTTTCATTTTCCGGTCTCGCTACAGTGGAATCCAGAGCAACCACTCCATCTGTAGTTACTGCATCCTGTACAAGATATGTTGTCTCTGAAGCATGTCCGACACCTGTTGTATAGAAAACAGATACCTCGGATTTTTGTATTTATCAAGATTTGCAAGCTTAACATGGGTGCTGTCCGTAAATTCCGGAGAAACAGCCATCTCTTCTGTTGCCTGCGGTTTAACATAAATACCATCTGCAAATTCATATACATACGCGCCGTCTGCCATAATGTACGTGATCTTGTTTACGGTTTTTCCCTCAAGACCTGTATCTTTTGCAAAGGCAACCTTATACACCTTCAGCCACATCTCGTTCATATGACGCATGCCATATTTTCCGCCGTCTGTTGTTTCCAGGATCATTCCCTGAATCCCGGAGTTAACTGCAAAATCGGAATCACTCTTTGTATTGCGGAGATATTTTGTGCTGGTTTCTTTTACATCAATCTCATAATTCTCCCCAGCGAGAAGATGTTTTGAGTGTTGCCTCCGCATCTGTCACAGTTGCTTTACATTAAATTTTGTAGCACTATATGTTCCATCTGTATTCAGTGTTTTATACTGCCCAGGCTCTACCGTCGGAGTACGTCCCAGGGTGATCCCTGCTGCTTCTGTATATACTCCGCTTTCCGGAAGTTCTCCCGCTTCTGAAAGGATCTGTGCTTCTACATATGTTTTTGCATCTGCAGCAACACTAACCTTTTTTACTCCTGCGATCTCATAGCCATTTTCTGTCAGATTCTGAACATCTGCATTTCCGAAAGCAGTGCTTTTTTCTGGTTGTGGCAGATGTAACGGAATCATATTTGCGGCTCGTTGCATCTCCTGCATAAAATTCCTCATATGTCAGAGTCGCTGTACCATAAAGATTTCCTGTCAGCGCTTCATGACCGTTTGCCACTTTATAATAAATATCACTTCCCGGAATCTGTGTATATCCTTCTGTTGCTCCTTTTACCCAGTAATAAGATACATTGGCAACTGTGATCGGCTCTCCTGTCAACGTGATATTCTTTGTCATATCCACGTAATTGTCGCTTAAGATCATAACTGTGTAGATCTCATCTTCTGCTCTGGCAACACTGCTGTCAAAAGTTACAATTCCGTTTTCTGCCACTGCATGGTCTACGACATAGGTTGTTTGCTTTCCATGTCCGCTTCCTGTTGTATAATAGACAGAAACTTTTGGATTTTCATATTTGTCAAGTCCGTCCACTTTAATCTGGGTTGTACTCTCTTTTACAAAAGCCGCCTGTACTTTCATTCCCTCTTCAGGCTGTTTTTTTACAAGAGGTGCTTTATCTCCAAACTCATATACGTAGGAACCATCCGGAGTAATTATAAGTCACTTTTGAAATTTTTCCCCGATAAGCCCGGACTCTGCTGAAAATGCAAGTTCATAAGGCTGTACCCAGATTTCATAGGTATGACGAAGTCTACTTTTTTCCCACTTGCAGTCTCAAGGATGACTCCCAGTGTATTTCCACCCACTGCAAAATCATCTTGTCTGGAATTACGGAGATATTTTGTGCTGGATTCTTTTACTACCAGCATGTAATCCCCCCAGATCGACGGTGCCTGGATCTCAGCGGATGCATCTGTGACTGTTGCTTTTACATCAAATTTTGTTGCGCTGTATGTACCATCTGCATTCAGTGTTTTATACTGTCCGACTTCCTGTGATGGTGTTTCATTCAATGTGATATCAGCTGCTTCCGTATAAACGCCCTCTCTTGGAAGTTTATCCGCTGCTTTTAATGCCTGTGCATCTACATATGTCTCCGCCTCCACTGCAACACTTACATTTTCACACCCTGGATCTGATATCCGGAAGATGTTACTTCTGTACTGTCCTCATTTGCAAAAATCTGACTTTTTCCAGTTGTTGCAGAGGTGATGGCATCATAGCTCTCCTGTGTGGTATCCCCGGCATAAAATTCCGAATAACTTAAAGTTGTCGTTCCGTACAGTTTTCCGTTCAGAGCGGTCTGTCCATCTGCCACTTTTACATAAACGCCTGTTGTTCCTATCTGTGTATATCCCTCTGCCGGCTGCATGGACCAGAGATATTTCACTCCTGCAACAGTGATCTCAGAAGCATCCTGAAGAACCTCGCCTGCTTCTGCCATAAATGCTTCTCCATCACCGAATACCTCTTCTGTATCCTCCTGGATCTGCGGTTCCTCTTCCTGTTGAATCTCTTCTGCTGAAATTTCTGCTACTTCTTCCTGAATAGCTTCTGCATCACTTTCTTCCGGCTCTTCCGACTGAATATCAGCTTCACCAACTTCCAACTGGTCCTGGGAAACCGACTCCTGATCCTCGTTCTCTCCTTCTTCCTGTGCTGTCTCTCCTTGTGTTTCTCCTGACACATCACTAAAAACTTCCGCCTCAGACGCCATTGCCGTTACCGGCACTCCTGACGCGATTACCGCTGAACTCAGAACGAGTGCAGCTGACTTCTTAAAAAAGCTTCCACTTATGCATACCTGTCCTCCTCTTTGTCTTTTTATATTACACGACTTTATACCAGATCATGACCTTACAGCTGCTCTGGTTAATTGAAATTTCTTCTGCAGAATATTCAACATATGTCATTTTCTGCAGAAGTGCTCTGTCAAGCACACTTTAGTTTGTTCAAACTAACATATCGTTATTTTATCAATGCCGGAATTATTTGTCTATACATATCTGCCAAAAACATCTCACGGTTATTGTTGTTTTTTCTCAAGTAAAAATTATTTTCAAAATATTTCACATTATTATCTGATAATTCCAAAAAATAAAAAAAGTATATACCCCAAGACATCATTTCAGGAAATGGAACAGACATTGCCATTTCCTCCGACATTCTCAGATCATATACTTTTTATATTTCTATATTTTTGCTTTTTTTTATGCCCAGCGGCTCTTCTGTTCTTCGCAGATGCTGTTCCACTGGCAGTTTCCACAGATTTCCTTACGTTTATCCGTCGCAAGGATTTTTTCCTGGACTTTTTTTTGTAAATTCGCTGAAGTGCAATGTCTGTCCGGCCTTCAGTCCACATTTTTTCAGCACGGCATTGTCATACTCTGCCACTTTTATCTCCCGGCTTCGCAATGTCCGCCCCCGATTATTCGGACAGGCAGAGCAGATCTCATCCGTATCCGCATGAAGCCTTATTTTCTTTCCCTCCAGAAAAAATCTTCAGCATCTCGGACATATGTGCAGTAAAACCGTTACTGTAGCCTTCCCCCTTAAAATATGCCAGGCACATACCATGATGAGGGCGCAGCGGAATAATCTTTCCCTCTGTGCCCTCATCGGAAGCATATGCCGTGGCAATGCTTTTATCTTGCATATTTACGTACCTTTCCTGATAAAACATAAGCCAGTGCGATCTTGATAAGATCCGGAATGATAAACGGGAATACGCACCAGCCAAGAACTGCTATCAGACCTACCGGACCTGTGCTTCTTGTGTAAGCAAACATAAACCATGCGGTTCCAAATGCATAGCATACGATCAGTCCAATGATCATGGAAATGATCTGAACAACCGGCTTTCTGCCAAAAACACTTTCAATGGCCCACATAACAAGTGCGGAAAAGATAAATCCGATAATATATCCACCTGCATTTCCAAGAAGAGATCCGATTCCTCCGGAAAATCCCGCAAATACCGGAACGCCTACGGCTCCAAGGAGAACGTAAACCAGGACTGCCAGAGTTCCTCTTTTTCCTCCAAGTACGCCAACTGCCATAAATACTCCGAATGTCTGCAGAGTAAACGGTACCTGTGCCGGAATGGAGATCCATGAGCAAACTGCCATCACTACTGCAAAAACCGCGATATAAACAAGATCATACGTCTTACTTCTGGTTGCTGCCACTGTTGTCATAATAACCTAAGTCCTCTCTTTCTTTTTCTGCTTTCCCTAACGGAAAAAACGTCTTACATCTTTTCCTAATGATTTCCGTCTTTTGCTGTTTAATAATTTAACACAGCGTGTTTGGATTGTCAACCAATTTTTCTCTCTTACAGTTTACGTTTTTTTCTGCTTTCAAAAATTTCTTCTCCGATGTTATACTGAAAGTAATGATTTTTCAGCCTAAAAAGGGGGATTTTTCCATATGGATATACATGATATACACAACATCAGCACAACCTGCACCCGGACAGAATTCGTGGGAACTGCAGTCCTTGACACCATCGGACTTGTGATTTCCGGAGTTGACGATTCCCTTCTTCAGCAGATGAATGTGGGCACCAAATACCACTGTCTCGGGCTTTTCAGTTCCCGTACAGGTGCTGCAGGCCAGATCACCGCCATTGACGATGCAGTAAAAGCAACCAACACAGAAGTGCTTTCCATTGAACTTCCACGAGATACGAAAGGCTGGGGCGGACACGGAAACTACATTGTACTTGGCGGAAATGACGTATCCGATGTACGCCACGCCATTTCAATGGCCCTGGAACTGACCAACAAAAATGCCGGCGAAGTTTACATCAGCGAATCCGGACATCTGGAATTTGCTTTTTCTGCCAGCGCAGGCCCTGCAATCCATAAAGCTTTCGGCACACCACTTGGGGAAGCATTCGGATTTATGGCAGGCTCTCCCGCCGCGATCGGACTTGTTATGGCTGACAATGCCGTAAAATCCGCTGCTGTTTCCATCACAAAATACATGACCCCGGATATCGGTACCAGCCATTCCAACGAAGTGATCATCGCCATCTCCGGTGACGCCAGTGCTGTAAAAGCAGCTGTACTGGAGGGCCGTCAGACAGGGCTTGAACTCCTCATCGGCATGGGAACCTATCCGGAGATTCCAGGTATCCCATACCTGTAAAAATTTCCTGCATTCTTTTTTCAACACCCGGATAACAAGACAGGGCCTCTTATTTTTTAACCAAATCAAGCAAGTAGCGAAGCGGATTGCGAATATCCGCTTGACCCTTATTACTGCAAAAAGCGCCACAGAAGATCGTAACACGATCCTGTGGCGCTGCTTTCGTTTTATATATTTTCTCCTCTGTCAGAATCAGCCAACCTGATATACATCTGCAGACTGAAGTCCGAAGCTTAATGCCTCCTCATGGCTTCCGCAGTAGATATCCACATGTCCATAAGGAGTTCCAAGATCCTCTACCGTATACACATTACCATTGATCAGAAGCTTGGTTCCAAAAGGTACTCCTGCCATTGCAACTGTACGTCCTGCTGTCGGAACTGTACCACTGGCTGTAAGATTGCCTGCTGTACCACAGCACTGTGCACAGTTACAGTATGCTGTCAGTGTAAAGTTTCCAAGGTAGGTCCCCTGGCTGGAAGAACCGGAATCTGAAGTATCTGCCGCTGTATCTGAAGTATCTGCAGATGCATCAGAAGTATCCTCATAACTCTCATCTGTATCTTCTGATGCGCCACCAGCCTGTGCCTCGTCTTCCTCCGCATCCTCTTCCTCTACAACCACATCGGAACTTGTAGAACTGCTGGAAGATTCTGTAGTATCCTCATCCGGATCATATCCATAATCATCATAATTATCTCCTGCATCTTCAGAACTGCTGTCAGAAGAAGAATTGTCTGTATCTTCGTAACTGCTGTCAGAAGAAGCATCTTCTGTATTCTGCGCTTTTTCCTCTTCTGCCGCTTTCGCTGCAGCCTGTCGTTCAGCTTCCGCTGCCGCTTCGGCCCTGGCTTTCTCTTCTGCAGCTTTCTCAGCTTCTGCCTGCTGCACCAGTGCAGTAATATTACTGTCCGCATTACTGATATCTGCCATCAGCTGCTGTGCCTCTTCCTGGCTGGCGCTGATCTGATCTACATAAGAATTGATATCATCACTTGTACTTGCCGCCATGGACTGTACTTCCTGCTGCTTGGATGCACGCTCAGTCATCAGATTATCAATCTCTGCTGACTCTGTCTCGACCTTCTTCTCATTCTCCTGGATATTCTTCTGGAGGCTGACATATTTATCCAGCATATTTTCTGTCATATGTAGAAATCTGGATCGCATTCTCCGCGCGGTTCAGAAATTCTGCAAGGCTCTCGGATGAGAGCAGTGTCTCCAATGCAGAAGTACCTGCATTCTCATACATATATGCGATTCGGAGTTTCATGGATTCATACTGATCCGCTCGAAGCCTTCTTCGCCTTCTCAAGTTTCTGTTTTTTACTTTATTTAATTCGTCTTCCTTCTCAGCAGCCTGGATACTACAGTTCAGAAATGCTGTTGGTAAGATCTTCATACTGTGCGTTTTAAAATCGGCCAGATAGCTCTCCAGCTCCTGCTTCTTGCTCTCAAGGCTTCCGATGCTGTTCTGTACCTGTGCAAGTCCCTCCTGTGCGGCCTGTTTCTCCGCCTGAGCTTCTGCGATCGCAGCGTCTGTACCTGATGCATATACAGTGCTTCCCATGGAAAGGGTGAGCATACCTGTCAGCAGTAATGTGAAAACTTTTCTATTCTTCATATAAACACCTTTCGTCCTTTCATGGGTTATAGTATAACACATTTTTCACAGAAAGCAATACTTTTATTTTATTTCTGTAACAAATACGTAATAATTGAAATTTCTATGCAACAAAGCACACCAAAAAGCTGCTGTTTTGCAGATTTTCCACGCAAAACAGCAGCTTTTATTTATCTTATCCTATGCAGTCTCAATTCCCAAGTTGTCAGCTATGCGGATCTTTCTCCGCTGTCATTGCCATACACCCTAAGGCTGTGTCTACTCTGCAGCCTCCATAAGAACTTCATTCTCAGCTTCTTCAGCCATTACTTCCTGATACTTGTCCAGGATGATCTTCTGGATCCGCTCTCTTGTTGCAGAGTTAATCGGATGCGCGATATCGCGGTACTCTCCGTCACTTGCCTTACGGCTTGGCATTGCGATAAACAGACCTTTCTCTCCTTCGATCACCTTAATGTCATGTACCACAAACTCATCATCTATAGTAACCGACACAACGGCCTTCATTTTCCCTTCTTTTGCTACCTTTCTCACACGTACATCTGTAATATTCATTGTTACTTGCCCCTTTCATTTCGCTAAACATATCTGCGGGAATTTCTGCATTTACAATACGTAGCGCTCGTTTTTCTCCACGACGATCTTTACTTCTCCTTCTTCGCCGCAGTAATATGAATTCGCCCGGATAGTATCCCGGCTCTCAACAATGCAATTCTCAATGTGCGTATTATCTCCAAGGTATACGTCATTAAGGATCACAGAGTTTTTGATCACACAGTTATTGCCTACAAATACATCTCTGAACAGAACAGAATTCTCCACGGTTCCATTGATAATACATCCGCTGGATATCAGACTGTTCTTCACAGTTGCTCCCGGATTATATTTTGCCGGTGGCACGTCTGCAATTTTGGTTTTGATCGCAGGCTCCTGCTTGAAGAAATAATTGCGGATCTCCGGTTTCAGAAAATCCATGTTTGTCTGGTAATAAGCCTCTGCAGTAGAGATGTTATTCCAGTAGGTATCGATCTTATATCCATAAATTCTCTTCAGATTCTTATATCGGATGAGAATATCATTTACAAAATCATGTCTTCCCTCCTGGGCGGCACGTTCGATCAGCTCGATCAGCTGTCTCCTGCGGATGACATAGATACCTGTAGACACTGTATTATAAGAAGAAACAATCGGTTTCTCCTCAAATTCCTCGATCCGGCAGTCCTCATTCATGCGGAGGACACCAAATCTCTCAACCTGACTCTGATCCTGGCATGTGGTACATACAACGGTAACGTCTGCACGTTTTTGCAATATGATACTCCAGAACTTTTATTGTAATCCAGCTTGTAGATTCCATCGCCGGAAGCAATTACAACATACGGTTCATGGCTGTTCTTAAGGAAAGTCAGATTCTGATAAATCGCATCAGCAGTTCCCTGATACCATAAACTGTTGTCTCTGGTAATGGTTGGCGTAAAAACATAAAGCCCTCCCTGCTTTCTTCCGAAATCCCACCATTGGATGAGCTTAAATGCTCATTGAGGGAACGGGCATTATACTGTGTCAGCACAGCAACCTTCTGGATATGTGAATTCGCCATGTTACTGAGGGCAAAATCGATCGCGCGGTAGCTTCCTGCAATAGGCATCGCCGCAATCGCTCTTTTGTTTGATAATTCTCTCATACGGTTATTGTTACCGCCTGCCAAAATAATACCTATCGCTCTCATTCTTTCCCACCGTCCTTTGCTGCAATTACCTGGCCAGCTGCCAGCTCTCCGTCAGGGTAGTCTTCTTTCGTTGTAACGCCTGAGATGGCGGTATTCTTACCGATTTTAACATTATCCGGAATCACGCTGTTTTCTCCGATTGCCGCAAGGCCGAAGGAATATACGGCAGGTTTCAGAACATTCGGTGCTTCCTCACCACAACCGATCACAACATTGTTTCCTACAACAACGTCCTCTGCCACAATGGCTTTATCCATAACAACATTCTCACCAACAGATGTGTTCTTCATGATGATAGAATCACGGATCACACTGCCCTTGCCAATAACAACATTCGGACCGATTACTGAATTATGTACTTCACCGTAGATTTCGGTTCCCTCACCAATGATGCACTTATCCACAACTGCATCCTCGGAAATGTACTGCGGCGGAATCACATCCCCCTTGGTGTAAATCCTCCAGAATTCTTCATAAAGATTAAACTCCGGAATGATGTCGATCAGCTCCATATTTGCTTCCCAGTAAGAACCAAGTGTTCCAACATCTTTCCAGTAGCCATTGTACTCATAGGCAAAAAGACGCTGGCCTTTTTCCTTACAATACGGAAGAATATGTTTACCAAAATCACATCCGTTCTGATCTTTCAATGCGATCAGCGCATCCTTAAGAACCGGCCATGAGAAAATATAAATACCCATAGACGCAAGATTACTGCTTGGATGCTCCGGTTTCTCCTCAAACTCAGTAATACGGTTACTCTCATCAGTGACCATAATACCAAAAACGGCTGGCTTCCTCGATCGGAACAGGCATACATGCAATGGTAATATCTGCCTTGTTCGCCTTGTGGAAATCCAGCATCACTTCGTAATCCATCTTATAAATATGGTCACCGGAAAGGATCAGTACGTAGTCTGGATTATACTGCTCCATATAAGCCAGATTCTGATAAATCGCATTGGCAGTTCCTGTATACCATTCACTGCTTGTACTCTTCTCATATGGAGGAAGGACTGTAACACCACCTTCATTGCGGTCCAGATCCCACGGAATACCAATCCCAATATGTGTATTCAGGCGGAGCGGCTGGTACTGTGTCAGCACACCCACCGTATCAATTCCCGAGTTAATACAATTGCTCAGTGGAAAATCGATGATACGATATTTACCACCAAAAGCGACTGCCGGCTTTGCAACCTTTTCTGTCAAAACTCCTAACCTGCTGCCTTGCCCACCGGCCAAGAGCATGGCAATCATCTCTTTCTTAATCATGCGATCACCTCTTGTATGTTATGATTATTTAATTATAGCATACTTTACCGTATTAGTGAACATTTTTTACAATTATTTTGATTGTGTTTTACTTTTTTTATCGCTATTGTATACCACGAATTGGTAAGACTTGTCGTTTTTTCGTTCTTCTGGTAATTTTCAACATTTTTTGATATTATTTTCTGGTTACTTTTATATTCCACAGAGAAACATTTTTTTAGCCAAAAGTACCACTTTTCAATTGTTTCTGTTGGCGTTATAATAAAGCAGACAAAAAGAACCCCGAAAATAACATATATATAAGGAGATTATTATGTATCAGATAGACTTTCATAAACCGCTTCATATTCATTTTATCGGTATCGGCGGCATCAGCATGAGCGGCCTTGCCGAGATCCTTCTTGAGGAAAACTTCCGTATCTCCGGTTCCGATGCCAAAGCCAGTCCTCTTACACGTACACTCGAGGAACGTGGTGCCGTCATCTACTACGGACAGCGTGCAGCCAATATCAAAGATGATGTCGATGTGGTTGTCTACACAGCAGCGATCCATCCGGACAACCCGGAATTTGCCTGTGCAAAAGAAAAAAGGGCTCCCAATGCTCACACGTGCGGAACTTCTCGGCCAGATCATGCGTAACTACGATACACCGATCGCCATTTCCGGTACCCACGGAAAAACCACCACAACTTCCATGGTTTCCCACATCCTTCTTGAGGGCGACTGTGACCCCACTATCAGTGTAGGCGGAATCCTTCCTGCCATCCACGGGAATATCCGTGTCGGCAACTCTGAAACTTTCGTCACAGAAGCATGTGAATATACCAACAGCTTCCTGAGCTTCTTCCCTAAGATCAGCGTGATCCTGAACATGGATGCCGACCATCTGGACTTCTTCAAGGATATTGACGATATCCGTCATTCCTTCCGGAAATTTGCTGAGCTTCTTCCGTCTGACGGAACTCTGATCATCAATGCTGATACACCGGAATACGAGACTATTACCCGTGGCCTTCCATGTCATGTTCTCACCTATGGTCTGGAGCATGAGGCAGATTATACAGCCGCAGATATCACCTGGGATAAATACGGACATCCTTCCTTCTCCGTTCTCTTCCAGGCAAAAATCGGCAGCTATTACCTTCGTGTACCGGGCATCCACAATGTTTCCAACGCATTGGCTGCCATTGCCGTAGGACGCCTTCTGGATCTTCCGGATGAGGTAATTGTCAAAGGCTCGGAAGCTTTACAGGCACAGACCGTCGTTTCCAGTACAAGGGAGAAATCGGCGGCGTTACCATCATTGATGACTACGCACATCATCCAACAGAAATCGAAGCTACCCTTCACGCAGCGAAGAATTATCCGCATCAGAAAGTATGGTGTGTATTCCAGCCTCATACCTACACACGTACCAAGGCTCTTCTTCCTGAATTGCAAAAGCCCTGACTCTGGCTGACCACGTTGTACTGGCTGATATTTATGCCGCACGTGAAACAGACGATCTTGGTATTTCTTCCCAGGATCTCCAGAAACAAATCCAGGAACTTGGAACCCCCTGCGAATATTTTCCGACTTTTGATGAAATCGAGAGCTTCCTCTTAAAAAAGTTGTGCACATGGTGATCTGTTGATAACTATGGGCGCCGGAGACGTTGTAAACATTTGGAGAACACCTCCTCGGAAAATAGTTATCCACATTATCCACATGCTTATGCACATTCCCGACGTGCCTGGCATGTGGATTTTTTTGTGCATAACCCACTTGACATAATTCAACGGCCAAATTCCACAAATACCGCATTTTCCCTGTAAAATCGAGGTTTTTATTAGTTGCTGATAATTTTATCCTCAAGGTTATCCACATTTTCCACATTTTCCACATGCTAATTGGTGCACAACCTCTGTGAAAATAAACTATTCTCAAGTAAAAGTGGTTGTGCTATAATCCTTTTTTAGCAAAACGCGGACTTTTTAAATACCACATGACCATTGAAGAAAACAAAGAAAGGGAGCTGCTGATCATGAGCCTGATTTCACTTCAGAATTCCTCTGAACTGGAGGTAACGATTCTTTCCAATCGTTTTATTGACAATTTCATGCCTCGCGCCAATGGAGAATTCGTGAAAGTATATATCTATCTTCTCCGGGCAGTATCTTCTTCTCCTTCTTCTTTCAGTCTGGAGCATATGGCGGATCGCCTTTTCTGCACAGAAAGGGATATTTTCCGTGCACTGAAATACTGGGAAGGTGAGAAAATACTCTCATTAACTTATACCACAGACCGACAGCTTTCCGGAATCACTTTACTGGAACCTTTTGCGGATGTCGGTCATATGGAAAGCAGTGCTTCCAGTGAGAACATTTTTTCCACCGCCGGAACTTCCTCATCGCCAGTTTCCGCCCAGATGGCAGCCGGCATTTCACAGCCTGTGGCTCTTACCGGTTCAGCCCCAAAAAAATGTCTCCCTCAGTTCCAGTAATTCTGCTGTTTCCGGCGGTACTTCTTCAGAACTTTCAACCTCTGCGGACTACATCCGAGCCTTACACCTGACCACATCAGCGAACTGAAACAGAATGAAGAGGTCAGTCAGCTGCTTTTATATTGCCGAACAATATCTGGCCAAGACGCTGACTCCTACAGAAATGCAGAAGATTTTTTTTCTTCTACGATGAGCTCCATATGTCCGCAGACCTTATTGAATATCTGGTGGAATACTGTGTTTCCAGGGGCCGCAAGAGCATGCGTTATATCGAAACTGTTGCCCTTGCCTGGACCAGGGACGGTGTCACTACAGTTGAAATGGCCCGTGATGCCAGCTCCCGTTTTTCCAAAGATTATTACACGATCCTGAAAGCAATGGGAATCAGTGGACGTAATCCTGTAGAAAATGAGATCAGTTACATCGATACCTGGCGTAAGACCTACGGCTTTGATCTGGAACTGATCCAGGAAGCCTGCAGCCGTACTGTTCTCTCCACCGGCCAGCCAAGTTTCCAGTATGCAGACAAAATACTTTCCGGTTGGAAAAAGAAAAACGTACATACGCTGGAAGATGTCCGGCTTCTGGATGCCGAACACAAGAAACGTCAGCTTGAGAAAGCAGTTTCCCGTAAGAAGCAGCCTGCGGCTCAGTCCCAGAGCAATAACCGCTTCAATAACTTTCACCAGCGTGATTATGATTTTACAGAATATGAGAAACGTCTTTTAAATAACCAGTAACAGAAACTGGAAGGAGCTTTTTATGCCTTTACAGAATTTTCAGTATGATACTATAATGAGAGAATACAGCCGCAGGCAGGCACAGAATCACCGGATTCTGGAGAAACGCACTGCCGAGGCCTACGGAAAGATCCCCCGCCTGAAGGAAATTGATGACGAGGTGGCTACATTAAGTGCTGATAAAGTACGGCGTCTCCTGAACAGAGAAGAAAAGGGTACCGCAGATCTGAAAGCCGCCATTCAGGAACTTTCCGATGAGCGCATCACCCTTCTTGTTGCCAACGGCTTCCCCGGAGATTATCTGGAGATGCCTTATACCTGTCCTGCCTGCCAGGCACCGGCTATATTGGCAGCAAAAAATGCACCTGTTTCAAGAAAGCCGAGATCGAACTGCTCTATGCACAGTCCAATCTGAACGAAATTCTCGAAAAAGAAAATTTTGACAGCTTTTCATTTGACTATTATTCTGCTACAATAAAAAACGAAGCCACAGGACTGTCTGCCCTGGAAACAGCCAGACGGGCCTATGATACTGCACAGCGTTTTGTGCAGAACTTTCGACCATAATTTGAAACCTGTTTTTGTATGGCGATACCGGTGTTGGAAAAACTTTTTCTTTCACACTGCATCGCACGGGAGCTTCTCAGATCCACACACTGCGTCCTGTACTTTTCAGCCTATGATCTTTTTGATATGATGGCTGCAAATTCTTTTTCCAGAAAAGATACCGCACGGATGAGGAACTGATCTATGACTGTGATCTTCTGATCATTGATGACCTGGGAACGGAACTTACCAACAGTTTCGTATCCTCGCAGCTTTTTTCTCTGTCTCAATGAACGGATCATGCGCAGGAAATCCACGATCATTTCCACGAATCTGACGCTCAAAAATTTCTCGGATACCTATTCCGAGAGAACATTTTCCCGAATTGCCAGCAACTATCAGATGATATCGCTGATCGGGAAAGACATCCGTATACAGAAAATATTTTTAGGAGGAAATTAAAATGGCACAGGTAACTACAAAAGATTTTTCCACACTCCCGGTAGGAAGACTTGGACTGATTCCCCTTCAGAGCTGCAGCTCATTAGGTGCGAAGGTGAACGATTGGCTGGTTAAATGGCGTGCCGAAAGACAGTATCCTGGAATGGATTCCTTCGCATTCGAGGGATACAAACGTGATTCTTACATCATCGATGCCAAGACTCCACGTTTCGGCTCCGGCGAAGGTAAATGTACCATCAATGAGTCTGTCCGCGGTGATGACATCTACGTTATGGTAGATGTAACTAACTATAGCTTGTCCTATCCGATCGACCTTACACGAATCTTATGTCCCCGGATGATCATTTCCAGGATATGAAGCGTGTTATCGCCGCTGTCGGCGGAAAAGCCCGCAGAGTCAATGTGATCATGCCATATCTCTATGAGAGCCGCCAGGACAAACGTGTCGGAAGAGAGTCTCTTGACTGTGCCAATGCACTTCATGAGCTGATCGATATGGGTGTTGAGAATATCATTACCTTTGATGCACATGATTCCCGTGTACAGAACGCAACTCCTCTTCACGGATTTGAGACTGTACAGCCATCCTACCAGTTCATCAAGGCTCTTCTTAAAAATGAAAAGGGTCTCCACATCGACAAGGATCATTTCATGACGATCAGCCCGGACGAGGGAAGCATGAGCCGTGCAATCTATCTTGCCAACGTTCTGGGTGTTGATATGGGTATGTACTACAAACGTCTGGATTACTCAAAATATGTAAACGGCCGTCATCCGATCGCTGCATATGAATTCCTCGGACCGAAGATCGAAGGCAAGGATATGATCCTCATCGATGATATGATCTCTTCCGGTGATACAATCCTAGAAAATCGCTTCTCTCCTGAAAGAGAAAGGTGCAGGTAAGGTTTACATCTGCTCTACATTCGGATTCTTCACAGACGGTCTTGATAAATTCGATGATGCTTACAAAAAAGGCTACTTCGACAAACTCCTCACTACCAACCTGGTTTACCAGGCACCGGAGCTTCTTGAGAAGCCATACTACATCAGCTGTGATATGAGCAAATACATCGCACTGATCATTGATACCCTGAATCATGATACTTCTGTCAGCCACCTCCTGAATCCGGTAGACAGAATTAAAACGCTGTGTAGCAAACTACATGAGCCAGTATGAGAAATAAATAATAATTTACAGGCGGCTGCATTTTCAGGATCACAGACTGATTCGCTGGAAACGCAGCCGCTTTTTAACCAAATCAAGTAAGTCCCCTGTGGCTTTTACGAATATCCACCTGACTTCTGCATAAAAAAGCAAAGCGGATATTTATTCCCCGCTTTGCCATATATTCCATAAAATTTCATAAAAATCTACATGGGAAGTTTCTGATATGGAATTCCTTCCTTATCCAGGATCTCCATTCTCTCTTGTGGCAGGTACTTATGATCACCTGTCGTTCTTCTTTGTGAAGCCAGCGAAGAGCTGCTGCAAGACGTCTTCATCATACATCCCAAACACATCATCCAGGATCACCGGAAACGGTTCTTCTTTGCAGAAAAGTTCACCTGCCGCCATACGAAGGGCAAAATAGATCTGTTCAAGAGTACCTCTGCTCAGACGTTCAATGGAAACCGTCCTCTCTCCGGTATTCACAGACATATGTAATTCCTCATCCATCAGACTTCCCGGTACTTTCCTCCCGTAATCTCACTTAAGATCTGTGAAGTGCGCTGTTTCAGGCGAACTCCCACCTGATCTGTAATATTCCCGGAAAGTGCCTCTATCGTTTCCATAGCCATATTTAAAGCCTGAATCTCTGTTTCTTCCGGAGTAAGTACCTCTGTATTCTCTTCACACTCCTGAAGTTCTGCCTGAAGATTGGAAAGTGCAGTATGTTTTTCTTCGTGATCACTGTCCAGACTGTTCCGGTTCCAGGTCAGCTCATCGTGTCTGGAAAGCCATCGTTCTCTCTGGCGTTCCCTCCTGTTCAGCTCCCTGCTCAGACGAACACGGAAGAACAGAGCAGCTACCGTTATCCCCGCTGTCAGCACACCGGTAAGGATACTCAGGATCAGCTGGCTGGAAAAGCGGCCAGACATCCGGTTCCGGCAATACCTGCCAGCAATACAACTGCCAGAACCGCCCCGTTAAGCTCCCGTCGTCTTTTTTACCCGATCGATCCGGAGTTCCAGAAGATCTTCGGTACTCTTATCTCTGGTTCCCATATTCATTCCATCCTGCTGCTGCGTGATCCTGTCTCTTTTTTCATCCAGCTCCCTGATTTCTTTACGGATATATCTATATTTGCAGAAATTTTTCTTTCTTTTT
>ENA-OQCD01000099-OQCD01000099.1-human-gut-metagenome-genome-assembly--contig:-NODE-99-length-20646-cov-3.296847_pt1 | contig 20646 bp, 27 predicted proteins | sample MGYA00242755_ERZ504571 | MGnify/ENA primary metagenome ERZ504571 (study PRJEB26092, sample SAMD00036274) | human gut metagenome | host: Homo sapiens | study: EMG produced TPA metagenomics assembly of...
GCTTTGATTTTCTTGCCCGGCTTTGCCACGGTGGGACGATCAAAGGAGCGTGCGTTTGAACAAAAAGAAAAAGTCCACAAACACTTCCCCCTACCCCGATGAAGTCATTGACCGTCTGGCACGGGCATTCTACCCGGCCATCCTTGCCTGCTGGAACAGCGAGGAAGGTCAACGGGAGTTTGCTGCGTGGCAGGCGGAGCAGGCTCATCTCTCCGGCAAAGAGAAACAGGAAGTTCCCGTGGGGGAACTCCCTGCCTTACTTATCGTGTGTGGATTTTGGCAGGGTGCGTCCGGCAGGGCGCACCCTGTTTTTGTGTTCAGTCCTCTAATCCGTGACTTGCAGCCGCATTTCTCAGATACTCCTCCGGCTCACCGTTCAGGATCAGTTCGGCATACGCCAGCGGGTCGTTATAGATGAGGTAGTCCAGTTCAGACCTCTGCGCCATGGTAACATCCAGCGCATCCTCGACCCCAGTGCAGTCAATGGAAATTTTTTCTCCCATCCCGGAGCAGCAGTTCCACGCAGCCAGTGTCTATATTAAACTTGCAGGCTCTTTCATCGTACTTCATAATCATACCCTCCAAATCTTGTGATTGTCTTACGGTCTATGACAAGGTATCGGAGTTTTGCGCCGTCCACGGGAGCCTTCATTCTCAAACCCGAAGAAAACGAAAAAATCCGAACCCTTCTCCAATCGGAAATAGGTTCGGATTTTTCTTGTTTGGTGGGCGCGGGTGGATTCGAACCACCGAAGCTGAAAGCAGCAGATTTACAGTCTGTCCCCATTGGCCACTCGGGAACACGCCCATATTCACTTTTTGTGTCCTTCGCCGGACGACTTGTTTATTCTATCATGCAGAAAGGCTTTTGTCAACTGTTTTTTTACGTTTTTCTTCAAATGCGTTTTCCGTGCAGAGAAACGGCAGAGCAAAGGCGGGAAAAGCCCTGCAGCCATGCAGGCACGGCAAAGTCGGAGAAAAAAGCCAGCCGGAAGAAATTGATAGGCAAATTGCAAGAAAAAACTCGGGACAATATGTGAAAAGTGCAAGACTTTTTGTCTCTGCATTGAAAAACGCAGTAAGACGTGATATATTAAAAGCGCAACAAAGTGCAACAAAATGGATGGCGCTTTTGTCACTCTGTGGCAAATCAGGCGGGATCAGTAGAAAAAGAAAGGCATAGCGACAAACCATGACGATTCAGGAATGTTATAGACAGATGGGCGCAAATTATGAGGATGTGCTCAAGCGGCTTTACAACGAAGGCATGATCTGCAGATTTACGCTGATGTTTTTGAACGACGACAGCTATCCGAAACTGGAGCAGGCATTGAAGGAAGGAAATGTGAAGGAAGCATTCCGTGCGGCACACACGCTCAAGGGCGTGTGCCAAAACCTGGGCTTTACCAACCTGTATCAGCCCACCTACGATTTGACCGAGGTGCTGCGCACAGGCACACTGGAAGGTACCAAGGAGCTGTTTGACAGCGTGACCTGCCAGTACAAAATCACCATCAATGCGATCCGTGCGCTCCAGTAAGCTCCGCATTTGGCTCGATCTCCAAACGGCATCCTTCCTTATAAAAAGGCAGGATGCCGTTTTTTTATTGCATTCTGCGCAGTTTTTATGATATAATGCCGGACGAACTGAACAGAAAAAACAGCAGGTGCCTTTTGCCGATGCACTGCACGGCGGAAAGGGTAAAAGGGAAGCGGGTGCAGATCCCGCACGATCTCGTCACTGTGATAAGGGAGTCCGCATCAGGGTGCTTTGCACCAGCCACTGGAGCTTTTGCTCTGGGGAAGGAGATGACGGGCGGCGATCTTTCAGTCAGGAAACCTGCCTGCTGTTGGTACGGGGGTGCAAACCCCAGATCACGAGGAATTGGTTGTACCAAAAAGCCCTGAAACAACAGAGGTCTTTTTGTCATGCCATCCGCAGGACAGAAGGGCCTCTTCTTTCATCTTTCTTTCCTGTACCCTTTGTTTGGTTCAAACCGCAATTTATCCAGCAGGAAAGGACAAGAACAATGAGAAAGATCGAAACCAAAAAGCTGGCCGCAGCTGTTACGGCTCTGGCTCTGTGCGCCGGCGTGCTCACCGGCTGCGGCGGTGCTGCTTCCAGCACTGCATCCAGCACCGCTGCGTCTTCCGCTTCCAGCGAAGCGAGCAGCGAGGAGGCTGACGAAATAGCAGCAAAGAACGTGGCAGACCTGATCGATGCCATCTATGTGCAGGAGCGCAATGAGGATACCGATGCCCAGTGCGAAGCCGCCAAGGTGCATGGGATGCCCTGACCGACACCCAGAAGGAACTGGTGGAAGGTGAGAACGCCGACCCCGACTACTTTGGCCGTGACACCGGTGATGCTTCCAAGGACGATGCCCGCAATCAGGACGACATTGGCGACAACGAGCTGCTGGTGGTCTCCTTCGGCACCTCCTTCAACGACAGCCGCGTGAAGGACATCAAGGGCATCGAGGATGCTCTGCAGGCCGCATACCCGGATTGGTCTGTGCGCCGCGCATTCACCGCACAGATCATCATCAACCATGTGCAGGCTCGTGATGGCGAAAAGATCGACAACATGCAGCAGGCCATGGACCGCGCTGTGGAAAACGGCGTGAAGAATCTGGTCGTCCAGCCCACCCACCTGATGCACGGTGCTGAGTACGACGAGATGATGGAAATGATCGACACCTACCGCGACAAGTTTGAATCTGTCGCTGTGGCTGAGCCCCTGCTGGGCGAGGTCGGTTCCGACGCCACCATCATCAATCAGGATAAGGAAGACGTTGCCAAGGCTGTCACCGCTGCTGCCGTGAAGGAAGCCGGCTACGACAGTCTGGATGCCGCTGCTGCGGACAAGGTCGCCTTTGTCTTTATGGGCCACGGCACCTCGCACACCGCAAAGGTGAGCTACAGCCAGATGCAGACCACTATGCAGACTCTGGGCTACGACAATGTGTTCATTGGCACCGTTGAGGGCAAGCCGGAAGAGACTGCCTGCGAGAACGTGATCGAGGCTGTTAAGGCTGCGGGCTACACCAAGGTCATCCTGCGCCCGCTGATGGTGGTTGCCGGCGATCACGCCAACAACGATATGGCCGGTGAGGATGCCGACTCCTGGCTGAGCCAGTTCAAGGCTTCCGGTGCTTTCGACAGCATCGACTGCCAGATCGCTGGTCTGGGTGAGATCGAGGATGTCCAGAAGCTGTATGTCGCCCACACCAAGGCGGCGATCGATTCTCTGAACGGTTGATCAAACGAACCCTCTCCGTCTCGCGGCCGCTTTGCGGCATCCGGTGGAGAGGGTTCATTTTTTATCTGAACAATGGTATAATAAAAGCTGATTTCTTATAATGTAGAGGTATTTCCTATGAAACGCGTTTTTTTCCTGTGTTGTCGCTGCTTCTCTGGCACTGAGTCTGCTGGTGGGCTGCGGCGCTTCTTCCACGGCATCTTCTGCAGCTTCCAGTGCTGCTTCTTCCGAGGCGGCATCCTCTGTGGCTTCTTCTGCCGCTGAGACCGCCGCTTTGGCGGATGGCGTGTATACCGCCGAGTTTGACACCGACAGCAGCATGTTCCACGCCAACGAAGCCTGCGACGGCAAGGGCACCCTGACCGTGGAGAACGGCCAGATGACCTTCCATGTCAGCCTTGCTTCCACCCATATCGTCAACCTGTATCTGGGCAAGGCTTCCGATGCCGCCGACCACGAGGCCGACTGGCTGCAGCCCACCACCGACACCGTCACCTACTCCGATGGTACTTCGGAGGAGGTGTACGGCTTTGACATTCCGGTCACTGCTGTGGATACGGACTTTGACCTTGCCATTCTGGGCACCAAGGGCAAGTGGTACGACCATGTCGTCAGCGTGCGTGATGCCGTGGAAAAGGCTGCGGAAGCCGAGACCCCGGCAGACGGCACCTACACCTGTGAGGTGACGCTGGAAGGCGGCTCCGGCCGTGCTACTGTAGAAAGCCCCGCCGCTTTGACCGTGGCTGACGGCAAAATGACTGCAACCATCGTGTGGAGCAGCCCCAATTATGATTATATGATCGTGGACGGCGAGAAGTATCTGCCCACCAACACCGAGGGCAATTCCACCTTTGAAATTCCGGTATCGGCGCTGGATACCGCACTGGATGTCACCGCCGACACCGTTGCCATGAGCACCCCCCACGAGATCGAGTATACGCTGACCTTTGATTCCGCAAGTCTGAAGGCTAACGATTGAGAATGCCCTCCGCTCACGCTCTGGGCATACTCAGCGGAAAATCAATTTTTTTATTTCGCGTTTGTCGCGGCCCCGACGCTTGTCAGGGCAAAGCCCTTCCATCTGCTATCGCAGATCGCTCGCCTGCTTGAAAGACCCACTGGGGCTTTCATTGCTGCGCAACCGCAGGGCCGCTCCAAACGCCTTTTCACAAGAGGGGTCGGAACGACAAACGTCCGGATATTTGAATGAAAATCACTCGCAACCAATTTCTGAAACTGATCCCTGCTGCGGCGCTGACGCTGACCGGCTGCGGCAGCAAGGCTCAACCTGCCAATACGGAAAGTCTTGTTTTCTCCCATCATTACAAGCTGGACTATGCACAGCAGTTCACAGCGGACTGCTATGAGGGCGGCTATACCATGCTGACCATCGCGGAGTCGGATGCACGGTTCCTTGTTGTGCCGGAAGATGCTGCGGAGGTGGACGGTCTGCCTGCTGATGTGACTGTGCTGCGCCAGCCGGTGGAGAATATTTATCTGGTCTCCACCTCGGTGATGGATCTGCTTTTACATCTGGATGCACTGGACAGCGTGGCCTTTTCCGGCACCAAGGCCGAGGGCTGGTATCTGCCCGCGGTGCAGCAGGCCATGGAAGAGGGAAAAATCGCGTATGCAGGCAAGTACAGCGCCCCGGATTACGAGCAGATCCTGGCAGCGGGCTGCCGCCTTGCCATTGAGAATACCATGATCCTGCACACGCCGGAGGTAAAGGAGCAGCTGGAACACTTTGGCATCCCGGTGCTGGTGGAGCGTTCCAGCTACGAGAGCGACCCGCTGGCCCGCATGGAGTGGATCAAGCTTTACGGCATCCTGCTGGGCAGGGAAGAACAGGCCGAGCAGGTGTTTTCCGCGCAGGAGACAGCCGTTCAGCCCATCCTCTCGCAGAAACCCACGGGAAAAAGCTGCGCCTTCTTCTCGCTGACCACCAACAACCTTGCCACTGTGCGCAAGGGCAGTGACTATGTGGCCCGCATGATCGAAATGGCGGGCGGCAGCTATGTCTTTGCGGACCTGACGGACAATGGCAACAGCCTCGCTACCATGAACCTGCCGCTTGAGGACTTCTATGCAGGTGCAAAGGATGCCGATGTGCTCATCTACAACAGCGCCATCGAGGGCATGATCGCATCGGTGAGCCAGCTGACCGAGCGTTTCCCACTGTTGAACGAGTTCAAAGCGGTGCAAAACGGTCAGGTGTGGTGCACCACCCAGAGCCTGTTCCAGCAAAGCATGGAGCTGGCAGACTTGATCGTGGATATGAACCGGGTGTTTACCAAGGGCACACCTGCCGCCAGTACCCTGAAATTCCTCACCCATGTGGATTAAAGAAGGAAAATTTTACAGAAAGGAAAGCCTATGACCCGTACCAGACGCCTTGCAGCCGCCTATATTGCCCTTGCGGCAGCCGTGGCTGTGCTTTTTGCGCTGAACCTGTTCTGGGGCAGCGTATCCCTTGCACCGGGTGCGGTGCTGACGGCGCTGCTGGGCAAGGGCGGCGATGCGCTTGCGGGGAACATCATCCTGCAGCTGCGCCTGCCCCGCGCGGTCATGGCGGCGCTGTTGGGGGCAGCCCTCAGCGCGGCAGGCTACCTGCTGCAGACTTTTTTTTTTGCAAACCCCATTGCCGGGCCATTTGCATGGGCGTTTCCAGCGGCGCAAAGCTGGCGGTGGCCCTGACCATGGTGGTGTTTCTGGACCGCGGGATGCTGACCAGCTCGGCCACCATGATCGTGGCGGCCTTTGCGGGTGCATGGCTTCCATGGCCTTTGTGCTGGCGGTGGCCCGGCGGGTGCAGCGCATGAGCATTCTGGTCATCTGCGGTGTGATGATCGGCTATATCTGCTCCGCCATCACCGATATCGTGGTGGCCTTTGCGCAGGATTCCAACATCGTCAATCTGCACAACTGGTCGCAGGGCAGCTTTTCCGGCGTGACATGGGCCAATGTGCAGGCTGCGGCACTGGTGGTGCTGCCGGCGCTGGCGGCATCCTTTCTGCTTTCCAAGCCCATGGCCGCCTACCAGATGGGCGAAGCATATGCCCGCAGCGTGGGCGTGAATGTCAAGCCTTTCTCGGCAGCGCTGGTGCTGCTTTCCAGCCTGCTGGCGGCCTGTGTCACCGCCTTTGCGGGGCCAATCTCCTTTGTAGGCATCGCGGTGCCGCACCTTGTCAAGCAGCTGCTGGGCAGCGCAAAGCCGCTGTATGTGCTGCCGGGGTGCTGCTTGGGCGGTGCGGCTTTCTGCCTGTTCTGCGACCTGCTGGCCCGCAGTCTGTTCGCGCCCACGGAGCTGTCCATCAGCTCGGTCACGGCCGTGTTCGGCGCGCCGGTGGTCATCTGGCTGCTGGTGCGGCGCAATTCAGAGCGGGAGGGCGCATGATGAACGAAAAAGCACTTTGCACTGCGCGGGAGCTTGCCATCGGCTATGGCAAGACACCGCTGCTCTCGGATATTTGCCTCGGGGTGCAGCCGGGGCAGATCCTGACCTTGATCGGGCCGAACGGCGCAGGAAAATCCACTCTGCTCAAAAACGCTGGCGGGCCAGCTGGCCCCCATGGGCGGCACGGTGCTGCTGGAAGGCAGAAACCTTGCCGATTACACCGGTACCCAGCGGGCGCAGAAGCTGGCCCTCATGGCCCCGCACAGCCGCCGGATGGAGCTGACCACCTGCTTTGACTTTGTTTCGGCGGGGCGCTATCCCTACACCGGACGGCTGGGCATTTTGTCTGCCGAGGACAGGCAGCAGGTGCACAGAGCCTTGGAGCTGGTGGGCGCGGCGCAGCTGGCAGACCGGGATTTTAACCGCATCAGCGACGGCCAGCGCCAGCGCATCCTGCTGGCCCGGGCACTGTGCCAGCAGCCGGAAGTGATCCTGCTGGACGAGCCGACCTCTTTTCTGGATATCAAGGGCAAGATCGAACTGCTCACCATTTTAAAGGAGCTGGCCCATACCGGTCAGCTGGCGGTGATCCTGAGCCTGCACGAGCTGGAATTGGCCGAAAAAATAGCGGACACGGTGGTGTGCGTTTCGCCCGGTGGTGTTTCCGGCGTGCTGACCCCGGAACAGGCGTTTCAGCCGGAGAACATCCGCACCCTGTACGGCCTGACCGAACAGCAGTACACGGCTCTGTTCGGCACACCGGAGCCGGAAGCCGAAAAGGCACCCGCCGGAAAACCTCAGTTTGAGCATTACGTCCGCAGCGGGCAGAAGTTGCTGCGCTGCGGCTATACCACCGGCACCTGTGCCGCGCTGGGGGCTGCAGGGGCGGCGCGTCTGCTGCTGACCGGCCGCGAACCGGAAACGGTGGCTCTGCGCACGCCCAAGGGCATTGTGGTGGAGGTGGCTCCCCTCTGGTGCCGCAGCACGGACACAGGTGCCGCATGTGCCATCCGCAAGGACGGCGGCGACGATGTGGATGTGACCACGGGCCTGCCGGTGATTGCATCGGTGGTGCTGGAACCGGATGCCCCCGGCGTGCGCATCTTGGCGGCGAGGGGTGGCCGGGTGACGAAGCCCGGCCTTGACCAGCCCGTAGGCGAAGCCGCCATCAACCATGTGCCGCGCCGGATGATCGCCGAGGCGCTGGAAGGGGAAGCTGAAAATGCTGCCTACACTGGCGGCTTTGCAGTGACCATTTCCATCGAGGGCGGTGCCGAGACGGCAAAGCGCACCTTCAACCCGCACATCGGGGTGGAGGGCGGGCTTTCCATTCTGGGCACCAGCGGCATCGTGGAACCCATGAGCCAGCAGGCCATTCTGGATACCATCCAGCTGGAAATGAATCAGGCCGCACTGCGTGCAAAAAATGCCCCAGGCCCCCGGCGGCTGGTGCTGGCCCCCGGCAACTACGGGCTGGATTATCTGGCCAGCGCTCTGCCGCAGTTCGAGCGGTTCCCGGTGGTCAAGACCTCCAACTTCATCGGGGATACGCTGGATATGGCTGCCACGGCCAAATTTGAGGAAGTGCTTCTGGTAGGCCACGTGGGCAAGCTGGTCAAACTGGCGGCAGGGGTCATGAACACCCACTCCCACACGGCGGATGGCCGCGCTGAAGTGTTTTGCGCCCATGCGGCGCTGTGCGGTGCCGCGCATGAGGTGTGCGCCGCCCTGATGGATGCCGCCACCACCGATGCCTGCCTTGACATTTTGGACGGCGCACAGCTGCGTGCACCGGTGCTGGAAAGCATCCTTGCCGCCATCCAGATGCATCTGGACCGACGGGCAGGCGGGGCGTTCCGGGTGGGCGCGGTGCTGTTCTCCAACCAGCACGGCCCGCTGGGCGAGACAAAAACGGCAAAGGAGCTGATGCAGGAATGGCAGAACTGAAAGGTACATTTTACGGTGTCAGCGTCGGCCCCGGCGACCCGGAGCTGATGACGCTGCAGGCTGTGCGGCTCATCCGGCAGTGCCCGGTGCTGGCCGCGCCGCAGACTGCTTCCGGCCAGATGCTGGCGCTGGACATCGCCCGCAGTGCGCTGGGAGAAGCGCTGGACGGCAAGACCATCGTCCCGCTGTACTTTGCCATGAGCCGTGACCCGGCTGCGCTGGCGGCTTCGCACGAAAAAGCCGCCGCCGCGGTGCGGCAGTATCTGGATGCCGGGCAGGACGTTGCCATGCTGAACATCGGTGATGTTTCCATCTATGCCACCTTTGGTTACCTGCAGGAGATCTTGCAGGCCGGGGGTTATGCCACCGCCATGGCGGCAGGCGTGCCCAGCTTTGTGCGGCGGCGGCGCGGCTGAATGTGCCGCTGACCGGCGGCATGGATACGCCGCTTACCATTGCGCCCGGCGGCTGGACAGACCGCGTGCTGGAAATGCCCGGCACCAAGGTATTGATGAAAGCCGGCAGCAATTGCCTGTCTTATTGGATACCCTGCAGCAGGCAGATAAGCTGAAAAAAAAGCGCACTTGTGTGCAACTGCGGTCTGCCGGACGAGCGGGTCTACCCGGGATCTTTCCCTTGAGCGGCCGCAGGAACAGGCCGGTTATTTTGCCACCGTTTTGGTAAAGGAGTAACGTTATGGTACATTTTGTTGGTGCAGGCCCCGGCGCACCGGACCTCATCACCCGGCGGGGCGCGGCCCTGCTTCAGAAAGCCGACTGCATCATCTATGCGGGCAGTCTGGTGAACCCGGCCCTGCTGGGCCTTGCAAAGGCAGATTGCGCCATTTATAACAGCGCTGAAATGACGCTGGAGCAGGTGCTGGATGTGATGCGGCAGATGGAAGCTGCGGGTAAGATCACCGTGCGCCTGCACACCGGCGACCCCTGCCTTTACGGTGCCATCCGGGAGCAGATGGACGTGCTGGACGCGAGGGCATTCCCTACGATGATACCCCCGGTGTGTCCAGCTTCTGCGGCGCAGCGGCGGCACTGAACGCCGAGTACACCCTGCCCACCGTCAGCCAGACCGTCATCATCACCCGCATGGAGGGCCGCACCCCGGTGCCGGAAAAAGAAAAGCTGGCAAGCCTTGCCGCCCACGGGGCAACGATGGTCATTTTCCTATCCATCGGCCTTGTGGACAAAGTACAGCAGGCGCTTCTGGAAGGCGGTGCCTATACGCCGGATACCCCGGCAGCGGTGGTGTATAAGGCCACATGGCCGGAGGAAAAAACGGTGCGCTGCACCGTAGGTACGCTGGCGGAAAGCGTTCATGCAGCGGGCATCACCAAAACGGCGCTCATTGTGGCAGGCGGCTTTCTGGGCCGGAACTATGAGCGCAGCAAGCTCTACGACCCGGCCTTTACCACCGAGTTCCGCAAGGGGACAGACCAGTGACCCGCGCCTATCTGGCCTTTACGGCAAAGGGCCTTGCACTGGCCCAAAAACTGGCGGCGGCATATCCCGGCAGCGTGGCCCGCTGCGGCCATGAAGCCGGGCAGGTGCACCTTGCCGATTGGACGGCCCGCCAGTTTGCCGGGAGCGATGCCCTTGTTTTTGTAGGTGCTGTGGGCATTGCGGTGCGGGCCATTGCGCCCCACTGCCAAAGCAAGGCGCAGGACCCTGCCGTTGTGGTGCTGGACGAGTGCGGCCGCTTTGCCGTGCCCATCCTCTCAGGCCACCTGGCGGTGCCAACGACCTTGCCCGGCGCTTGCCGCTGTGTGCGGTGCGGTGCCGGTGATCACCACAGCCACCGACAAACGGTGTGTTTGCGGTGGACGAGTGGGCAAAGCACCAGAACTGCACCGTGCTGGAGCCGGAGCGCATCAAGCTTGTCAGCGGTGCACTGCTGGCGGGCAAAACGGTGCAGTTTGCATCCGACTGGCCCATTGCGGGTGCACCGCCTGATGGGATCACGGCGGGAGATGCCCCGGACTTTGCCCTCACCCTCTGCCCGGCGGGGGATGCGCTGCATCTGGTGCCGCGCATCGGCGTGCTGGGCGTGGGCTGCAAACGCGGCACCAGCGCCGAAACGCTGGCCGAAGCTTGCAGCTTTCTGTGCCCAGAACCGCCTTGCGCCGCAATGCATCACGGCGGCGGCAAGCATCGACTTAAAACAAAACGAGGCGGGCCTGCTGACCTTCTGTAAGAGCCACAGCTGGCCGGTGCAGTTTTTCACAGCGGAACAGCTGCGTGCCGCCCCCGGCAGCTTTACGCCTTCGGCCTTTGTGCAGAGCGTTACCGGCGTGGACAATGTCTGTGAACGGTCGGCAGTGCTGGCCGCAGACGGGACACTCGTTTTTCACAAATATGCCCATACCGGCGTGACCTTTGCGCTGGCCGTGCGGCCCTATGCCCCGGACTGGAGGTGGCAGAATGTTTGACCCGATGGAATTTGAGATCGACGAACCGGAAAAGGTAGTCTACGTGGTGGGCATTGGCCCCGGAGATGTTTACTACCTGACGCAGGAAGCCCAGAACGTTCTGGAACACGCAGATGCCATCTGCGGCTATAAACTTTATCTTGATCTGATCGAGCCGGAGTTCCCATGTGAGGAATATTATTCCACCGGCATGACCAAGGAGATCGACCGCTGCCGCTGGGCGCTGGAAAAGGCGGATACCGGCAGGCGCGTGGTGATGGTGTGCAGCGGCGACGCAGGCGTTTACGGCATGGCCAGCCCTGTGCTGGAACTGGCGCAGGATTACCCGGACGTGCCGTAGAAGTGGTGCCCGGCCTTACGGCCGCCCTCAGCGGCGGGGCTGTGCTGGGCGCGCCGCTGGCCCACGATTCTGCGTGATCTCCCTTTCCGACCGGCTTACCCCGTGGGAGGTCATCGAAAAGCGGCTGGCCTGCGCAGCGCAGGGAGATTTCTGTGTTGCACTCTATAATCCTTCCTCCAAGGGCAGGCCGGACTACCTGCAAAAGGCAGTGCGCATCCTGCGCGCAAACGGCAAGGCGGATGATACCGTCTGCGGCCTTGTGCGCAACATTGGCCGCGAGGGCCAGAGCGCCCGGGTGCTGACGCTGGCCGAGCTGGAAAACACGCCGGTGGATATGTTCACCACCGTGTATATCGGCAACAGCAATACCCGCGCCCTTTCGGGCCGGATGGTCACGCCGCGGGGGTACCGTAAGTGAAGGCGGTCGTGTTCAGCGGCACCACCGAGGGCCGTCGCTTTTCCAAAAAGCTGGCAGAGCTTGGCGTTGCGGTAACGGTGTGCGTGGCAACGCCGCTGGGGGCCGAGGAGCAGGGCGAAATGGCGGGCATCACGGTGCACGCCGGGCGGCTGCAGCCGGATGCCATGGCGGCATTGCTGGCGGGAGCTGATCTCTGCGTGGATGCCACCCACCCTTATGCAGTGGATGCCACCAGGAACATCCGTGCTGCAGCGGTGCAGGCAAGCGTGGAATACCGCCGCCTGCTGCGTGCGCAAAGCCCCTTGCCGCCCGGCTGTGCGGTGTTTGAAACAGCAGCGCAGGCTGCAGAATATCTGGCCGGGACAGAGGGCAATATCCTGCTTGCCACCGGTGCCAAGGAGCTGGCTGTGTTTGCCGGGCTGGAACCGGCGCGGCTTTACCCGCGCGTCCTGCCCACGCCGGAGGGCATTGCCGCCTGTGAAGCGGCCAATGTCCCGCACCGGAACATCATTGCCATGCAGGGGCCGTTCAGTCTGGCGCTGAATAAGGCGTTGATAACACAGTTCCAGATCCGGTACCTCGTCACCAAGGACGGCGGCGCAGCGGGCGGCTTTGCCGAGAAGGTGCAGGCCGCTGCCGATACCGGCGCACAGCTGGTGGTGCTGCGCCGCCCGCCGGAAACTGGCGAGACGGAAACACAAATTTTAGCGTATTGCAAGGAGATTTTGCAATGGTCACACTGATCGGCATGGGCAGCGGAAAATGGGAAGCCCTTTCGGCGCAGGCACAGCAGGCTGTGCGCAGCGCGGGCCTTGTGTTCGGTGCAAAGCGGCTGCTGGCGGGCCTGCCTGCAGACTGCATGGCCCGGCAGTTCGCGCTCTACCAGCCCGCTGACATTCTGGAAACACTGGCACAAAACCCCGGGCAGGATGCTGCCGTGCTTTACAGCGGCGATACCGGATTTTACTCCGGTGCGTCCGGTCTGCTCACGCCGCTGCGGGCGCTGGGCATCCCCGCGCGGGTGTATCCGGGCGTTTCCAGCATCCAGCTGCTTTCAGCGGCGCTGGGCCGACCGTGGCAGGACTGGAGGCTGGTCTCGGCCCATGGCTGCGCCTGCGACCCGGTGGCCGAGTGCATGATGAACCGTTCGGTGTTCTTCCTCACCGGCGGCACTGAACGCCCGCCTCTCTGTGCCAGAAGCTGACCGATGCCGGTATGGGCGAAGCCCACGGCGTGGTGGGCGAAAACCTTGGCACCGAGGCGGAAGCCATCCGCTACGGCTCTGCTGCAGAGCTGGCGGGGCAGAGCTTTGCACCACTCAGCGTGCTTCTGGTGGAAAACTTTGATCTGCCGCAGCTGCGTGCGCCGGGCTTCCCGGACGAAAGCTTCATCCGGAGCGAGGTGCCCATGACCAAGCAGGAGGTGCGCGCTGCTGCGCTGGCAAAGCTGGCGGTAATGCCCACCGACACTCTGTGGGATGTGGGCGCAGGCACCGGCAGTGTGAGCGTGGAGCTTGCGCTGGCGGCACCCAAAGGCCGCGTTTACGCCGTGGAGTGTGAACCGGATGCCTGTGAACTGATCCGTAAAAACCGGGCAAAGTTCCATGCTTGCAACCTCATCCTCATCGAGGGCCGCGCACCGGATGTGCTGGCAGACCTGCCTGCGCCGGATGCCGTGTTCATCGGCGGCACCAAAGGCGGCATGGAAGCCGTGCTGGATGAAGTGCTCGGCAAGAATCCGAACGCACGCATCTGCATTTCGGCCATTGCGCTGGAAACGCTGGGCGCTGCCATTGCCGCCCTCACGGCCCGGGGCCTGACCGCAGAGGTAACGCAGATCGCCGTCAGCCGCACAAAACCGGCGGGCCGACTGCACCTGCTCATGGCCAATAACCCCATCTTCCTCATTACGGGTACACGCAAATGATGCAATTCCTCATCGCCGCGCCTTCTTCCGGCAGCGGCAAGACCACTGTTGCCTGTGCAGTGCTGGCGGCGCTGAAAAAGCGCGGGGCCGACCCTGTGCGTTCAAAAGCGGGCCGGACTACATCGACCCCATGTTCCACCGCTCGGCTCTGCAGGTGGACAGCCACAATCTGGATCTGTTTCTTTCCAACAGGGATATGGTGCGGGCCATTTTTGCCCGCTATGCCGCCGGGCATGGTGCCGCCGTGTGCGAGGGCGCTATGGGCTTTTATGATGGTCAGGGCCTGACCACCCGTGCCAGCGCTTGGGAACTGGCGGATACGCTGGGCCTACCGGTGCTGCTGGTGGTACAGCCCAAGGGTGCCAGCGTGACGCTGGCCGCGCAAATTCAGGGCCTTGTGAACTTCCGCAAAAACAGCCATGTTTCGGGCATCCTGCTCAATGATTGTTCCGAAAAGCTGTATAAAATGCTCAAGGCCCTGCTGGAAAGGGAGACCGGCCTGCCGGTGCTGGGCTATCTGCCCCATTTGCCGCAGGCAGCGGTAGAAAGCCGACACCTCGGCCTGAAGACTGCAGATGAAATTGCCGACCTGCAGGAAAAGATCGCTCTGCTGGCCGATGCACTGGTGCTGGATTGGCAGCGCCTTGCCGTGCTGACCGAAAAGCCTGCGCCGGAAGCTTTGCCGGGAGCAGCTGCACCCACATCCGTCCGCATTGCGGTGGCAAAGGACGAGGCGTTCTGCTTTACCTATGCCGAAACGCTGGACGCACTGCGGGATGCCGGGGCGGAGCTTGTGCTTTTCAGCCCGGTGCAGGATGCGGTTTTGCCGGAAAATATAGGCGGGCTGTATCTGCCCGGCGGCTACCCGGAGCTGTACGCCAAAACTCTGAGTGAAAACAAAACCATGCTGGCTTCCATCCGGCAGGCCGTGCAGGCGGGCCTGCCCACAGCGGCCGAATGCGGCGGCTTTTTGTATCTGGGCCGGAGCCTTGAGGATGCCGACGGTAAGGCGTGGCCCATGGCAGACGTTCTGGCCGGGCGATGGCATCCGGGTGGGAAGGCTGGTGCGCTTTGGCTATGCCGAAATGACCGCCAAGGCAGACAGTATGCTCTTCTGCGCCGGAGAAACGCTGCCCATCCACGAATTCCACCACTGGGATTCCACCGCAAACGGCACTGCATTTACTGCCTGCAAAAACGAAAAAATGCAGTGGGAATGCGGCTTTGCAAACGAGAATTTCTATGCGGGGTTCCCGCATTTATACTGGGCGGGCACGCCCCTGCCGGGCCGCTTTGTGCGCGCGGCAGAACGATACAGCAAAACAAAAGGATGACCAAAATGACCGAAACGGAACTGAATGCACTTTTGGCGGGTATCACCCCTGCCAACGAAGCTGCCCGCGCGGCGGCACACGCCCACTGGACCAGCCTTGCAAAGCCTCTGGGCGGGTTGGGCCGGCTGGAGACCATGCTGGAGGATGCCGCCGCCCTTACCGGCAGTGCGGAGCTTGATCTTTCCCGCCGGGTGGTGGTGGTGCTCTGCGCGGATAACGGCGTGGTGGCGCAGGGCGTGAGCCAGACCGGGCAGGAAGTGACCCGTGCCGTGGCCGAAAACCTTGCCATGCGGCGCACCAGTGTGTGCCAGATGGCCCGCACGGCCCACTGCGATGTTCTGCCCGTGGATATGGGCATGGCAGGCGAACCGGTGCCCGGCGTGCGCAGCTGCCGCATTGCCGCAGGCACGGCGGATTTTACCCAAGGCCCTGCCATGAGCCGGGCCGAGGCTGTGCAGGCCGTTGGGGAGGGCATTGCCCTTGCCCGGGAACTGGCAGAGGATGGCTACAGGCTCATCGCCACCGGTGAAATGGGCATTGGCAATACCACCACCTCCAGCGCGGTGGCGGCAGTGCTGCTGGGCCAGCCCGTGGAGCTTATGACCGGGCGCGGTGCGGGCCTCTCGGACGAAGGGCTTGCCCGCAAGGTGGATGCCATCTGCCGCGGCATCCTTTGCAATGAGCCGGACCCGGAAGACACATTGGATGTTCTTGCAAAGCTTGGCGGCTTTGATATCGCGGGCCTGTGCGGTGTGTTTCTGGGCGGTGCACTGGCCGGTGTGCCGGTGCTGGCAGATGGCTTTATCAGCGGGGTGGCCGCGCTGTGCGCCGTGCGGCTGTGTCCGGCGGCGGCAAAGGCTGTGTTTGCAAGCCACTGCTCGGCAGAGCCTGCCGCGCGCATCGTGCTGGAAGCACTGGGCAAGGCACCCATCATTACGGCGGGGCTGCATCTGGGCGAGGGCACCGGCGCGGTGGCCAGCATCCCGCTGTGGGATATGCGCTGGCCGTATACGGCGGGTGCTACTCCTTTGCGGAGGGCGGCATTGCGCCGTATACGCCCCAATGTTGACGCTGGTTCTGGGCGGCGCGGCCAGCGGCAAAAGTGAATATGCCGAGAGCCTTGTGCTGAAAACCACCGGCCCCCGCTACTATCTTGCCACCATGCAGGTGTGGGATGCCGAGTGTGCCGCCCGGGTGGAAAAACACCGCAAAATGCGGGCCGCAAAGCAGTTTGAAACGGTGGAGTGTCCCTTGCATCTGGACAATATGCGCCTGCCTGCGCGGGGCACCGCCTTGCTGGAAGACCTGGGCAACCTTGCGGCCAACGAGCTGTACGACCCGGCGGGAGCAGGGGAAAACGCGGCCAAAGCCATCCTGCACGGGCTGGAAAGCCTTGCAGCCCAGTGCGAAAACCTCATCGTTGTTTCCAACGAGGTGTTCAGCGGCGGGGCCGACTATGCCGGTGACACAGGCCGCTATCTGCTGGCACTGGCGCAGGTAAACAATGCCTTTGCCGCCCGGGCAGATGCGGTGGTGCGGGTGGTATGCGGCATCCCTGTGTACTATAAAGGAGTGGAAAAATGATCGTTTTGCAGACCATTGCGGTGGCCTTTGCCATGTTTTCAGCCATCCCGGTGCCGCAGTTCGACTGGAACGAAAAGAATATGCGTTACGCCATGTGCGCCTTCCCGCTCATTGGTGTCGTTATTGGTGCGGCGTGGTGTGTGTGTGGCGCGCTGCCCCTGCCGGGCCTTGCCAAGGCGGCAGGCTTTGCGCTGATCCCGGTATGGATCACCGGCGCATCCATCTGGACGCTATGCCGACACCTGCGATGCCCTTTCCAGCTACGGCGACCGAGAAAAGAAGCTGGAAATATTAAAAGACCCCCATTGCGGTGCCTTTGCGGTCATCCGGCTGTGCAGCTATTTTCTGGCCTATTTTGCCCTGTGCACCTGTGTGAGTTTTACACCCCGCGTGGGTGTGCTGTGGGTTCTGGCACTGGTGCTGGAACGGGCGCTTTCGGGCCTTGCGGTGGCATCGTTCCCCATGGCAAAAAACACCGGTCTTGCACACACCTTTGCCACTGCAGCAGACAAAACTGTGGTGCGCCGGGTGCTGGCGGTGCTGGCCGCAGTGCTGTGCGTGGGCATGGCGGCGCTGGGCGGCTGGGCGCTGGTGCTGGCAGCGCTGGCGGTGCTCTGGCGCTACCATGCCGTGAGTTGGAAGCAGTTCGGCGGCATCACCGGCGACCTTGCCGGGTGGTTTTTGCAAAAGGCCGAGCTCTGGATGCTGGCGGCGCTGTGTGCCTGCCAGTGGGGAGGGCTGCTATGATCTTTATTACCGGGCCGCTCTACAGCGGCAAGCGCACCTTTGCGCAAACACTTCCCGGCAAGCGTCTTTCGGACGTGCAGGTATTGGCTGCCGATGCCGCCGACCTGCCTGCCTTGGCAGACAAGCTTGCCCATGAATACGATATCCTCATCGCCACCGAGGTAGGCGGCGGTGTTGTGCCGATGGATGTCAAACAGCGCGCAGACCGCGAGGCGGCGGGCAGGCTTGCCTGCCTGCTGGCCGCACGGGCAGAGTGCGTGGTGCAGATGTTCTGCGGCATCCCAACGGTTTTGAAAGGAGAATTGTCTCAATGCTGATCTATCTTCTGCGTCATGGCCAGACGGAATACAACGCCCAGAAGCGTTATCAGGGCCAGCGCGACATCCCGCTCTCACCCGAAGGCGCTGCCCAGCTGCGCCGGGCAGATTTTGACCCCGATGTGGTCTATGTTTCCACCCTGCAGCGCACCAGCCAGACGGCGCGCATCCTGTTTCCGGAGGCAAAGCTTGTGCCGGTGGACGGCCTGAAAGAGATGTGCTTTGGCAGCTTTGAGGGCCGCAATTTCATCGAGATGGAAAAGGACCCCGAGTATCAGGCATGGGTGAAGGCCAACTGCGAAAGCCCCTGCCCGGACGGAGAGCGCAAGACGGATTTTTCAGACCGCATCTGCCGCACTGTGGCAGAGCTGATCGATAAAGCTCTTGCCGCAGGCGAAGAGCGGCTGGTCATTCTGGCCCACGGCGGCACCCAGATGGCCGCCATGGAGCGGTTTGCCGTCCCCCACAGGGACTAATATGCATGGTGCGGGCCCAACGCGGGCGGCTTTGTGCTGGATGCAAAGGACTGGACGGAAAAGCATCTGCTGTATCTCGTGAAGACCGTCCAGTACACAAAGGAGAGCAGGGCATGATCCTTCAGGCAGTTGTCGGCGGTTTTGTGCTGGACGCCCTCTTCGGCGACCCGGCGTGGCTGCCGCACCCGGTGGTGCTCATGGGCAGATGCATTTCCCGGCTGGAAAAGTTCCTGCGCGCCCGCCTGCCCGGCACCCCGCAGGGCGAGCTGTTGGGCGGTGCTGTGACGGCGTTCTGCCTGCCGGTGGGCACCTTTCTGGTCACGAGCCTTGTGTGTCTGGCGGCGGCAAAGCTCAGCCCGTGGCTGGGCCTTGCGGTGCAGATGTTCTGGTGCGGGCAGGCGCTGGCGGCAAGGGGCCTTGCGCAGGAGAGCAGGAATGTGTACGCTCAGCTTATTAAACGACCTGCCCGCCGCTCGCAAAGCCGTGAGCCGCATCGTGGGCCGCGACACCCAGGACCTGACCGCCGAGGGCGTGACCAAAGCTGCGGTGGAAACGGTGGCCGAAAATGCCAGCGACGGCGTCATTGCGCCGCTGCTGTATATGCTCATCGGCGGGGCACCGCTGGCGCTGACCTACAAGGCCATCAACACCATGGACAGCATGCTGGGCTACAAGAACGAAAAGTACCTTTATTTTGGCCGCGCAGCCGCGAAGCTGGACGATGTGGCCAACTACATCCCCAGCCGCCTTGCCGCTCTTTTGTGGGTGGCCGCTGCGGCCTTTACCGGCAACGATGCCAAAGGTGCATGGCGCATCTGGCGGCGGGACCGGCGCAACCACGCCAGCCCCAACAGCGCCCAGACCGAAAGCGCCTGCGCCGGTGCACTGGGCGTGCAGCTGGCCGGCCCGGCTTACTATTTTGGCGAATATTACCCCAAGCTACCATCGGTGATGCCCTGCGCCCCATTGAGCCGCAGGACATCCTGCGCGCCAACCGCATGATGTATGTGGCAAGCGGCTTTGCGCTGGCATGGGGTGCAGCGATACGGGGGTTCCTTGCATGAAACAATTGACCCATGGCGGCGACTGGGCGGGCTACCGCGCCGAGTTTGGCCGCGACCCGCTGGATTTTTCGGCCAATGTCAGTCCGCTGGGGCTGCCGGAAGGGGTGGCAAAGGCCATTACGGCAGCGCTTGCCACGGCCGACCGCTACCCCGACCCGCTGTGCCGGGCCCTGCTTGAAAAACTGGCGGTGGCTGAGGGAGTGCCCGCCGAATGGCTGCTGTGCGGCAACGGCGCGGCAGACCTCATCTTCCGACTGGCGCTGGCTGCAAAGCCCCGCACTGCACTGGTAACGGCCCCCACTTTTGCCGAGTATGCCACCGCCCTTGAAACGGCAGGCTGCACGGTGGAACGGCATTTTTTTGCGGGAAGAAAACGATTTTGCGGTGACGAAAGATCTCCTGAACGCGGTGCACCCGGGTACAAATATGGTGTTCCTCTGTCAGCCCAACAACCCCACCGGCCAGCTGGCAGAGCCTGCCCTTGTGGAAGCGCTGCTACGCAGATGCGAAGCCGTGGGTGCGGTGCTGGCCGTGGACGAATGCTTTCTGGATTTTCTGCCGGAGGGCGAAGGCCTTTCGGCAAAGCATCTGCTGAAAAAACAGCAAAAAACTGATTATTTTAAAAGCCTTCACCAAGCTTTACGGCATGGCAGGCGTGCGTCTGGGCTATTGCCTGTGCTCTGATACAGAGCTGCTTGCCCGGATGCGGGCAGCGGGCCAGCGTGGGCGGTTTCCAGTCTGGCACAGGCGGCGGGCATCGCTGCGCTGGACGAGACGGAATATGTGGCGAAGGTGCGTGCATTGATCGAAGCACAGCGGCCTGTGCTGGCAGACGGCCTGCGGGCGCTGGGCCTGCGGGTGATCGAGGGCCGGGCTAACTATCTGCTGTTCCGCGCGCCGGAAGCGCTGGGCGAAGCGCTGCGCCGCAAGGGTGCGGTACTGCGCAGCTGCGGCAATTATCCGGGCCTTGATGCCAGCTGGTACCGCACCGCCGTGCGCACAGAAAACGAGAACCGGCAGCTGCTTGCACTGCTGGCCGAAACCCTGCCGGAGGTGGCACAATGAGCAAGGCAAAATGCATTATGGTGCAGGGCACCATGAGCGGTGCGGGCAAAAGCCTGCTGTGCGCGGCGCTGTGCCGCATCTTTGCACAGGATGGCTACCGCGTGGCCCCTTTCAAAAGCCAGAACATGGCCCTGAACAGCTTTGTCACTCGCAACGGTGCAGAGATGGGCCGTGCGCAGGTGGTGCAGGCACAGGCTGCAGGCGTGGAGCCGGATGTGCGCATGAACCCCATCCTGCTCAAGCCCAGCAGCGATGTGGGCAGTCAGGTGATCGTGAACGGCAAGGCCCGGGGCCAGATGCCTGCCGCCGCCTACTTTAAAATGAAG
>ENA-OQCD01000100-OQCD01000100.1-human-gut-metagenome-genome-assembly--contig:-NODE-100-length-20639-cov-3.277106_pt1 | contig 20639 bp, 26 predicted proteins | sample MGYA00242755_ERZ504571 | MGnify/ENA primary metagenome ERZ504571 (study PRJEB26092, sample SAMD00036274) | human gut metagenome | host: Homo sapiens | study: EMG produced TPA metagenomics assembly of...
CCTCAGCGGTGAAGTAGCACAGGCCGTAGCCGGTAGCCTCGGTACGGGCCAGAGAACCGCCGAAGGTCAGACCCTTGCCGGTGAGCATACCGCCCTGGAGCTGTTGGTCAGGCGCTTGTACTGGCCGAACATATAGCCGACCTCACGGCCGCCGACACCGATATCACCGGCGGGGCAGTCCACGAACTGGCCGATGTGGCGGTACAGCTCGGTCATAAAGCTCTGGCAGAAGCGCATCACTTCCATGTCGCTCTTGCCGTGGGGGTCGAAGTCAGAGCCGCCCTTGCCGCCGCCCATGGGCAGGGTGGTCAGGCTGTTTTTGAAGGTCTGCTCAAAGCCGAGGAACTTCAGGATGCCCTGATTGACAGAGGGATGGAAGCGCAGGCCGCCCTTGTAGGGGCCGATGGCGCTGTTGAACTGCACACGGTAGCCGCGGTTCACCTGAACCTTGCCCTGATCGTCAACCCAGGGCACACGGAAGGTGATGATGCGCTCCGGCTCGACCAGACGCTCGATCAGAGCGGCCTTCTCGTACTCAGGGTGCTTCTCCACAACGGGCTGGATGCTCTCCAGAACCTCGCGCACAGCCTGCAGGAACTCAGGCTCGTTGGCATTGCGCTTTTCCAGACCTTCGTAAACGCGCTTCAGGTATTCATTCGTCAGCATAGTAGAATACTCCTTTTCCCAATTACTCTATAAAATTTGAAAAAGACGAAACCGCCCGGCACACCGCACAGCGGACGCGCTGCTAAAAACGCTTTGGGACGATCCCGGATTTCCGTTCTTACACACCGGCCTGCTTATGGCTGCAGACCGCTTTATTATTATAAAGCATTTCTGTGGGTTTGACAATAGCGAGAAAGCAGAAAATGCTTCAAAAAAACAGATGAAAAGTTGAAACCGCTTCACAAAAACGAAAAAATAAAAAGAAAAAAAACGGCAACAGAACCTTGTTTTTAAATGTACGCTGGCAGAACAAAAAAAATACGGAAAAAGAACGTCTTTTCTCCATTTTGCTGCATTCTGCAGGCGCAGAAAGCTATATTTTCTGCAACCAAAAAGCCCTGCACCACGCAAACGGCACAGGGCAGAGAAACGATTTTTACTTCTTCAGCAGCTTTTCGCAGGCATCGGCGGCACCTTCCAGATATTCGCCGCCGTAGGTCTCGATCATACCGGCATCGGAAAGCGCAGCCAGCTGGGGATCGATGGGACACTTTGCCAGCACGGGCAGGCCGTGCTTTGCAGCCACCTCATCCACATGGCTCTCGCCGAACACATTGATGTGCTTGCCGCAGTCGGGGCAGACGATGTAGCTCATGTTCTCCACAATGCCCAGCATGGGCACCTTCATCATCTCAGCCATGTTCACGGCCTTGGCCACGATCATGCTCACCAGCTCCTGCGGGCTTGCCACCACAACAATGCCGTCCACCGGCAGGCTCTGGAACACGGTCAGGGGCACATCACCGGTTCCCGGGGGCATGTCCACGAACAGAAAGTCCACATCCTTCCAGACCACATCGGTCCAGAACTGTTTGACGGCACCGGCGATTACCGGGCCGCGCCACACAACGGGGTCTTCCTCATTTTCCACCAGCAGGTTGATGCTCATAACATCAATGCCCATGCGGCTCTGAATGGGCCAGCAGCCCTTGTCGTCGGCCATGGCACGGCCATGGATGCCGAACAGCTTGGGAATGGACGGGCCGGTGATGTCGGCATCCAGAATGCCGCAGTGGTAGCCGCGGCGTGCCATGGCGCAGGCCAGCAGGGCGCTGGTCATGCTCTTGCCAACGCCGCCCTTGCCGGACACAACGCCAATGACTTTTTTGACGCTGCTGTTGGGGTTGGGGGCATCGTGCTTGGGCGCTGCATCGCGGGAAGAACATGCTGCTCCACAGCTGGAGCAGTCATGGGTACATTCTTCGCTCATTCTCTTTTTGCGCACGGCTGGCTCAGAGGCATTGGCCGTGTGCTTCCTCCTTGATCAGAATACGGCCATATAAAAGCCGCCCCTTTACTATACCATAAAAGCGCTCAGGAAACAACCCGCCGCGCCGCTCTGCTTTTGCATATCCTGTTCCGCCGCTTCATATGCTGGAACCGGAACATTCCGGCAGGAGGTGCGCCATGCGGCAGAGCTATTTGAAAAATGCGGCGCTGCTCACCGGTTCAGACGTGGTGCTGCGGCTGGCCGGTATGGGCCTGCGCATCTGGCTGGCAAACGAGCTGGGCGGCGAGGGGATGGGCCTTTACCAGCTGGTGCTGGCGGTGTATTCGCTGTTCATCACGCTGGCAACGGCGGGCGTTTCGGTGGCGGCTACCCGGCTCATGGCCGAGGAACTCAGCGGCCCGGCTTCCGCCCGTGGTGCAGCCCGCGGCATGCTGCGCCGTCTGCTGGCGGCGAGGACTTGTGCTGGGGCTGTTTGCCGCTGCGACTGCAGGCTGGCGACAGGCCGGATCTTGCGGCCCGGTTGTGGCTTGGCGATGTCCGCGCCGTTGGTGCTTTACGCGTTTCAGCGCTGGGAATGCCATGGATGGCGGTCTTCGGCGGTGCTGCGGGGCTTTTTCATCGCCCGGCGGCATGTAGCTCCCAATGTGTTCAGCCAGCTTACGGAGCAGACGGTGCGCATCGCGCTGGTGGCACTGGCGCTTACCCGTACCGAGGGCCTTGCGGTGGGCGTGCGCTGTATGCTGGTGCTGGGAGCTACCGCCGTCAGCGAAGCGGTGTCGGCGCTGTGCATGCTGGCCTTTTACCGGCGGGATGCCCGCAGTGCCTTTGCGGGGCAAAAAGCCGTCCGCCCGGCAGACCCGGCCCGCCGTCTGTGGGAGATCCTGTGGCCGGTGGAGGGCGGGCGGGTGCTGGCAAGCGCCCTGCACACGGCGGAGAATATGCTGGTGCCCGCCTGCCTTGCGGTCTATCTGATCACGCGGGCGGGCGCACCGCCGCGCTGGAGCAGTACGGAGAACTGAAAGGCATGGCTCTGCCGCTGCTTACGTTCCCATTTGGCCTGCTGGGCAGTCTTTCGGTGCTGCTGATGCCGGAGATCACGCAGGCTCATATTCTGGGCCAAACCGAACGCTCAACGCACTTTTGAACCGGATGCTGCGGCTTACCGGCTATTTTTCCGCGCTGGCAGGGGTGCTGTTCTGGGTGTGGGGACGGCCGCTGGCGACAGCTTTTGTACCAAAGTGCGGATGCCGGGTTTTATCTGGAAACGCTGGCTCCTGCCATGCCGCTGATGTATCTGGAAAGCATGGGTGGACGGTGCCATGAAAGGGGGTAGGGGAGCAGAAGGCGGCCTTCCGCTACAGCGTGTGGGATTCCATCCTGCGCATTGGCGGGGTGGTGGCGCTGCTGCCGCGCTTTGGCATGAAGGGCTTTTTGGCAGTGATCCTGCTTTCCAGCCTGTACACCTGTGCGGCCAACACCGGGCATCTGCTGTTTTCCAGCGGCACGCAGCATGCATTCCGCCGCTGGCTGGGTGCACCGGCACTGGCAGCTGTGCTGGCTGCGGCGGCTGGCATGGCGCTGCGGAAGCTGCTTGCGGATGGGTTTGCGGCTCGGCTGCCTTTGCAGCTGGCCGCGTTGGGCATAGGCGGCTGCGCTACCACAGGAGTGTCCTACTGGCGGCATGGCCGCTGGGCCTTGGAGAGGAAGCAGCCGCGCTCTGGGCTGCGCACCGGCCCGGCAGACCGAAAAAATAGAGGGAGTTTGGCAGCGGATTCAAATTTTCTGGACATTCTGCAGTGTTCTGAGTATAATATAAAGATAGGGCTGTCCGGTGTGCCGGATGCTCTGTGAAACCGGAAGCTTTTCCGGCCAAAACTGCGGCTCTTGTGCCGTATGTAAAAGAGGACTTTTTTGTGAAAGATAAAAAGAACACACCGCAGGTGCTTGCGCGCCGGGCGCTGCTTGTGCTGCTGGATGCAGCCATTGTTGCATTCAGCTTTTATTTTGCGCTTCTGCTGCGGGCAGACGGAGCAGTGGAAGCTGCCTGGTGGCCGCATAACCGTGAGCTTCTGTACGAAAATCTGCCATGGATCGTGGCGGTGTACATTGCCAGCTTTCTGTTCAGCGGGCTGTACTCCGTACTGTGGAAGTATGCCGGTGAACGCGACCTGATGCGTCTGGCGGGAACGGTGGCTGTGCCTACCGTTGTCGTCTACTGTGTCAACCGTCTGTGCATCCACGGCGTGCTGTTCAACTCCGCCAACTGTATGGCGGCGGTGCTCATCTTCCTGCTGGTGGGCGGCAGCCGTCTGGCATGGCGGCTGTTCCTGAACCACCCGCTGGGCGAAAAAGCTGCGCGGCGCTGCCAGCAAGGACCCCAACCGCCCGGTGATGATCGTAGGTGCAGGCGAAGCCGGTGCATGGGCCATCAACGTGTGCAAATCCAATAAGGAATATGGTCACGCGGTGGTGGCGGTGGACGATGATCCCACAAAACTCAACCAGACCATCCACGGGGTGCCGGTGAAGGGCACGCTGGAGGATATCCCGGACCTGTGCAAGCGCTACGGCATCCACAGCATCATCATCGCCATTCCTACCCTGAAGGGCAGCAAGCTGAACCATGTCATCGATCTGTGCGTCAGCACCCATTGTGCGGTGCAGCTGCTCAGTGACCCGCAGCTGGTGGGCAGCGGTACACCGCAGCAGGGAGCCTTCCGCGAGTTGAACCCGGCGGACTTCCTTTCCCGCGATGAGGTGACGCTGGATACCGATCAGATCTCCGGCTACCTCACCGGCAAGACCGTTCTGGTCACGGGCGGCGGCGGCTCCATCGGCAGCGAACTGTGCCGTCAGGTGATGCGCTTCAAGCCCGGCAAGCTGCTTATTTTTGATATCTACGAGAACTGCGCCTATGAGCTTTTGATGGAGCTGCAGCAGAAGTACGGCCGGGATATCCCGGTAACGGTGCTCATTGGCTCCATCCGCGATAAAAAGCGTCTGGATGAGGTTTTTGAAACATATCATCCCACTGTGGTGTTCCATGCGGCAGCACACAAGCATGTGCCGCTGATGGAGGTCAGCCCTGCAGAAGCGGTCAAGAACAATGTTCTGGGCACCAAAAATCTGCTGGTGAGCGCCAGCGAACACGACGTGGAGCGGTTCGTGCAGCTTTCCACCGATAAGGCTGTGAACCCCACCAGTGTGATGGGCTGTACCAAGCGCATCTGCGAAATGCTCATTCAGACCTTTGCGGGCAACACGGATATGAAGTGTGTGGCTGTGCGTTTTGGCAATGTGCTGGGCAGCCACGGCAGCGTCATTCCGCTGTTTGAGGCCCAGATCAAAAAAGGCGGGCCTGTCACCCTGACGGATCCCAACATTGAGCGCTACTTTATGACCATTCCGGAAGCGGCCCAGCTGGTGCTGCAGGCCGGTGCACTGGCCGAGAGCGGCAATATCTATGTGCTGGACATGGGCGAGCCGGTCAAGATCATGGATCTTGCCAAGCAGCTCATCCGCTTTTACGGCTATGAGCCGGGCGTGAATATGGAGATCAAGATCGTGGGTCTGCGCCCGGGCGAAAAGCTCTACGAAGAGCTGATGATGGACGAGGAGCAGGATAAGATGCGCCGCACCCAGCACAATAAAAATTTTTTGTGGCTTCGCCGCGCAGCATCGATCTGGCCGAGTTCTACGAGCAGCTGCAGGAGCTTGCCGCTGCGGCAGAGCACAACGACGAGGGTGTGGTGCAGCAGCTGGCAAAGATGATCCCGACCTTCACCCCCACCCGCCAGAATCTGAAGCTGTAAACTCCCCCAGTCTGCTGCGCAGACAGCCCCCTCAAAGAGGGAGCTTGTCCGTGCGGCAAAGCCTCCCTCTTTGAGAAAGACTTCCCCCCGGCCGGACAGATTCTCCCTGCGCCGGGGAGAAATGTCACCACAGGTGACAAAGAGAAAAACAGATGTCGCGCCAGCGACAAAAAAGGGGAATGGGTGGCATCGCATCAGCGATGACGAAAGGAGTTTCTACTGATGTCACTGCGGCGATCGGCCGCGTGCATATAAAATGAGAGGGATGTTACTATGGAAAAGAAACCGTTTCTGACCGAGGCGATGGCACAGGAGATCATTCAGGATGTGCCCACGCCGTTCCATGTCTACGATGAGAAGGGCATCCGTGAAAATGCCCGCCGCATCAACAAGGCATTCAGCTGGAACAAAGGCTTCAAGGAGTATTTTGCCGTCAAGGCTCTGCCGAACCTGTCATCCTGCAGATCCTCAAGGAGGAGGGCTGCGGCGTGGACTGCTCGTCCCTGACTGAGCTGATGCTCAGCGAGGTGTGCGGTTTCTCCGGCAGTGAAATCATGTTCTCCTCCAACCAGACTCCCGTAGAGGATATGAAGAAGGCCTACGAGCTGGGTGCCTATATCAATCTGGACGATGCCACCATGGTGGAATTTCTGGAGCGTGTCGCCGGTGTGCCGGAGAACATCTTCTGCCGCTATAACCCGGGCGGCACCTTCAGTCTGGGCGAGAGCGAAGAGGGCTTTCAGGTCATGGACAAGCCCGGCGATGCCAAGTACGGTATGACCGAGGAGCAGATGATCGAAAGCTACAAGAAGCTGGCCGCCAAGGGTGCCAAGAACTTCGGCATTCACGCTTTCCTTGCTTCCAATACCATTTCCGATGAGTATTACCCGGAGCTGGCAGGTATCCTGTTCCAGCTGGCTGTCCGGGTGCAGAAGGCCACCGGTGTGCACATCGGTTATATCAACCTGTCCGGCGGTGTGGGCATCCCGTACCGCCCGGAGCAGACCGAGAACGATATCATGGCCATCGGCGAGGGTGTGCGCAAGAAGTTTGAGGAAATTCTGGTGCCCGCAGGCATGGGCGATGTGGCCATCTTTACTGAGATGGGCCGCTTTACCACCGGCCCCTACGGCGCACTGGTGGCAACTGCCATCCACGAAAAGCACATCTATAAGGAATACATCGGTCTGGATGCCTGCGCAGCCAACCTGATGCGCCCGGCCATGTACGGCGCTTACCACCACATCACCGTGCTGGGCAAGGAAAATGAGCCTTGCGACCATATGTACGATGTGGTGGGCGGTCTGTGCGAGAACAACGACAAGTTTGCCATTGACCGGATGCTGCCCAAGATCGACATTGGCGATATCGTTTATATCCACGACACCGGTGCACACGGCTCTGCCATGGGCTACAACTACAACGGCAAGCTGCGCAGCGCCGAAGTGCTGCTGTGCGAGGATGGCACCCACCGTCTGATCCGCCGTGCCGAGACTCCGCGCGATTACTTTGCAACGCTGGATTTCCTGCCCCTGATGAAGCCGCTGTTTGAAGATTAAGAGGGATCATAAATGTTTTTTGGCTTTCAGCTCACCCTTGGCCTGATGATGGTATTCTACGGCTATTCGGTCATGAAAAATCCCCGTGTCTGGGGAGATCAGGGCCGCCGTGCCGTCAAAGCGGAGCACTTTTGAGGAATACTGCCGCCAGAACGGCCTGTTCTTTTTGAAGGCAGGCTGCGTGGTGGCGGTGATCGGTGCGCTGGATGCGCTCATCACGCTGGATGCCCTGCTGTACGCTCTGCTGTACCTCTTCGGTCTGGCCTTCGCGTTCTATCCGCTGGTCAAATGGTGCCGCGAAAAATGAGGGCTTCAGCTGGCCTTGGCCCCATGTCCAGAGCGAGAAAAAAGCGCATCAAAGAGCTGCGTAAGGAGCAGAAAAACTCACGCCTTGCAGGACGAAGATAAAAAATAACAGAAACAGAATGACACCCTGTATCGGAAAATTTTTCGGTACAGGGTGTCATTTTTTACACGTCAGAAATGAGACGGTTTTCTATAAGAAAGTCTCTGGCGTGTTTATATGCGTAAGTACGCTTACTTCCACCGGACAAGGAGTATCCGAGTTCTTTAAAATATCTGGAACCGAAAAAGCGTAAATCAGAACCAGAATAGTTGTCATTAAGGGATTTTTGAAATTTAGTGTCCTCTTTCACCGATTCGGAAAAAGAATAGAAAAGTTCCTTATAAGGACAATCGTTTAAATTTGCCAGTCATGCAATGATCGACATCCCGATACACACAAAAGATGAAAAAGGCTGTGCGGGTGAAAGAATCTAATTGTGCAAAAACAGTATCATACAGCATCCGCTTTCCAGTATAGTAGGAAACACTAATATGCATTTCATCAGCATATTGAAATAGTTCAGGGTTTGGAATGCTGTCACGATCAACATATCTGGAAATTAAGGCTGAAGCATCTGTAGAAGACAATGCGGAAGGAACAACCTCATCACGTTCCATAGCGAGATCAGAAAGATAATCCATCTGGGAATTACTGGGAGAAGTTGGAGTAAGGCGAGAATAGGAAATAGGATCTTCGTATCCTAAATCCATAATACGGGATAGCACATCCTCACCGGAAAAAACACGAATGCTACGTTTTGTACGCATCTTTCCGGTTTGGGTGAATTTACCAGAAAAAACATAATCGGAGTAGTTGAGATTGCAGTCAGATGAGTCAGAATAAAGTTGATCGTAATCACTGAAGTGGCCATTAAAAGAGCTGTTAATTGGACTTGCCTGCGGGCAATGTGTTCTCTGAAGATGTGGACACATCAAAAAGGGAATGAAATAAAAGAAGAAAAAAGCCCCATAAACGTCAACCTCCGTTTCAGGTGAGAGAAACGATCGCCTTTTGCAGTTTCTGATAAAACTGCCCCAGATGATATCCGTCCACAAACCGGTGGTTCACTTCCACGCTCATGCCGAGGGTCTCACGGTCGTTCTGCAGGACATATTTGCCCCAGCAGATGCGGGGGATGGCATCGTCTTTGTCAAAATCCCGCTCGTTGGTGCAGCTGGTCAGATCAAACCACGGCGTGGTGGAAATGTAGATCAGCGCGTCCGTCTCGCAGTCCTGATCCAGAAAGCTCTGCTGTGCTGTGCTCTTAGCTTTTGCAGCGCAGCAGAACTCGTCCAGCGTGCCGGTCTTGGGCAGTGTGACGATGTGGAACTGCTCACTGCCGGGCTCAGGTCGGTCAGGCTGGGGATGGCGCTTATCCAGAAGCCAGCCTCGCGTCCGGTGATGGTATAGCGGAAATTCACCACGCTGTTCACGGCATCGGTCACGAGATAGCCGAGGGCATAATAAAAGGAAATGCCGCGGGCTTGGTGTAGGCGTGGAGATTCGTCACGTCCACCCGGAAGGTGACACTGTAAAATGGCTGCGACACTCCGGAAAAGAACCGGAACAGCTCTGCCCGCGGCCACGTGTTCATGTCGATTTTATGCATGGTCGTTTTTCTCCATCCGCCTTGCTCTTATCCAGCGCATCGAACTGCTTTATGATCTGCGGGTCCTTCAGCTTGACGACCTTGCCGGAGAGATAATGCAGGGTGTTTTCCTCGGGAATATCAAGGAAAGTGACCCGCACAGCGCACAGGGCCTGCGTTTTGGTGCCGGTGCGCTCGTTCATCTTGCGGTTGCCGTACTTGATGTCGCCCAGAACCGGACGGCCCAGATAGGCCAGATGTGCGCGGATCTGGTGGGTGCGGCCGGTGACAAGGCCGATCTTGCACAGGGCGAACGGCCCGGCGGTGCGCAGTACGTCCACGTCCGTAATGATCTGCTTGCGGCGCTCGTCCTGCGACTGGTGTGCATGGATGCTCACCTTGTTGTTCTTCTCGTCGTGCTCCCACCATGCGGTGAACCGCCCGGACTGCGGGATACCCACCGTGATGGTGTAGTACTCCTTTTTGAGTAGGTCAGTGCGGATGATCTCGTTCATGTCCCGCAGGGCGGTGTAGCTCTTGGCGGCGATCACAAGGCCTTCGGTGCCGCGGTCCAGCCGGTTGCAAATGCCGGGCTTGAACCGGTTCTCGCCGTGGGGGTCGTACTCGCCTTTTTCGGCCAGATACTGGGTAAAAGCGTCCACAAGGTTTGCATCGCCGGTGCGGTCACTGTGGCACAAAAGGTGGGTGGGTTTGTACAGCACAGCAATGTTTTCGTCCTCATAAATGACATTGACCTTGGGCTGATTCTGCTTTTTTTTCGGCGCGGCCTTCTGCACGGTTTTTGCGCCTTCCGGCGGGAAAAACTCGTCGTTGATGTACAGCTCGATCAGGTCGCCTGCCTGAATGCGGTACTCCGGCACGGCCTTTTTTCCGTTTACCTTCACGCGCTTATTGCGGAAGCTCTTGTACAAAAGGCTGGTGGGAAAATCGCGGGTCACGCTCTGCACAAAGCGGGAAAGACGAACGCCGTCGTCGTTGGCGGTTGCGGTATATTGTTTCATAAATGTTCCTCAATTTTCAAGAGATACCTTTATAGTAATACAGCCTTGGCTGCAAGTCAACGCGGAAACGCCCCGGATCAAAACTATTTTACCGCAAAGCCTTGAGTTCCGGGCGCAAAATGGGTACTATTATAAGGAATGAATCAGAAGGAGAGTACCGCAATGGCAGAACACAAACGGCATCAGGGACACCGCCAGCGGATGCGCGAACGGGTGCAGAACTACGGTCTGGACAGTCTGGCCGAGCACGAAGCGCTGGAATATGTGCTGTACCTCACCAACGCCCAGAAGGACACCAACGGCATCGCTCACGACCTGATCGACCGCTTTGGCGATTTTGCCGCTGTGCTGGAAGCCAGCGAGGAAGAGCTGTGCACTGTGGAGGGCGTAGGCCCGGCCACAGCCCGGATGTTGCATCTGCTGCCGGAGATCAGCCGCTACTATGGCCGCAGCCGTACCAGCACCACCCGCTGCATCAGAACTACGGAGCAGATGGGCAGCTATCTGATGGCGAAGTTTGCGTGGTCGGATTACGAGCGTGCAATGCTGGTCAGTCTGGACAGCCGTAAGCGGGTGCGCGCGGCGGTCTGGCTGCGGGAAGGCACCACCGACCGGGTAAGTCTGGACATCAAGGATGTGGTGTCTGCGGCCATCAAGGGCGGCACCGACACGGTGGTGCTCAGCCACAACCACCCCAACGGTGCGGCCTTGCCCTCCATGGAGGATCTGGAGGCCACTGGCAATATTGCCCGGGCATTGGGCCTTGTGAACATCCATCTGCTGGATCACTTCATCCTGACCGATACGGAGTATTTCTCCATGCGGGACGCAAACCGCCTGCCGATCTATGACTTTAAAACAGGTACGCTTTTCTGGCCTTGATCTGTGAAACAACAAAAAAGTGTTTACATTATAAAACTGGTGTGCTATAATCAAACCGTAAAATACAACTGATTGTGGTTCTTTGCGCGAGGGCCGGAGAGGAGAGGGAAGATGGCAGACGAAAAATTTGAACTGGTATCCTCTTACCAGCCCACCGGCGACCAGCCGCAGGCCATTGAAACACTGGTGAAAGGCGTGGAGCGGGGCGACCGCTGCCAGACCCTGCTGGGTGTTACCGGCAGCGGCAAGACCTTTACCATGGCAAATGTTATTGCAAAATGCAACCGGCCCACGCTGGTTCTGGCCCACAACAAAAACGCTGGCGGCCCAGCTGTGCACCGAGTTCCGGTCGTTTTTCCCCAACAACGCGGTGGAGTATTTCGTCTCCTACTACGATTACTACCAGCCGGAAGCCTATATCCCCAGCACGGATACCTATATTGAAAAGGACAGCGCCATCAACGACGAGATCGACCGTCTGCGCCACTCGGCCACGGCGGCGCTTTCGGAGCGGCGGGATGTGATCATTGTAGCATCGGTTTCCTGCATCTACTCGCTGGGCGACCCCATCGACTACCGCAGCATGGTCATCAGCCTGCGCCCCGGCATGCAGATGGAGCGCGATGCGCTGTGTCAGAAGCTGGTCACTCTGCAGTATGAGCGCAACGACGTGAATTTTGTGCGCAATAAGTTCCGTGTGCACGGCGATATCGTGGACATCTACCTTGCCTATATGAGCGAGCTTGCCATCCGTGTGGAATTTTTTTGGGGACGAGATCGACCGCATCACGGAGTTCAACCCTCTCACCGGGGCCAAACAGAATGTAGTCAAGCATGTAGCCATCTTCCCGGCCAGCCACTATATCGTCAGCGCCGAGAAGAAGGCCGCAGCACTGGAAAAGATCCGCGCCGAGTGCGACGCACAGGTGAAGCAGTTCACCGCCGAGGGCAAGCTGATCGAGGCGCAGCGCATTGCCCAGCGCACCAATTACGACATTGAGATGCTCAACGAGGTTGGCATGTGCAAAGGCATCGAGAACTATTCGGCGGTGCTTTCGGGCCGTGCGCCGGGCAGTATGCCCACCACTCTGCTGGATTATTTCCCGGATGATTTTCTGCTGTTTGTGGACGAGAGCCATGTTACCCTGCCGCAGGTGCGCGCCATGTACGGCGGCGACTATGCCCGCAAAAAAACGCTGGTGGAGTACGGCTTCCGCCTGCCGTCCGCTTTCGATAACCGCCCACTCAAGTTCGAGGAGGTGGAGTCCAAGCTGAACCAGATGATCTTCGTTTCGGCTACGCCCGGCGACTACGAGCGGCAGAACAGCACGCAGGTGGCGCAGCAGGTCATCCGGCCCACCGGCCTTTTGGACCCGCTCATTTCGGTGCGCCCGGTGGAAGGGCAGGTGGTGGATCTGTTGGGCGAGATCAATACCCGCATCCAGCGGCACGAGCGCGTTCTCGTGACCACCCTGACCAAGAAAATGGCCGAAGACCTGACCGACTACCTTACCGAACAGGGCATCAAGGTCAAGTATATGCACCACGAGGTGGATACCTTTGAGCGCATGGAGATCATCAAGGACCTGCGCCTTGGCTCCATTGATGTTGTGGTGGGCATCAACCTGCTGCGCGAGGGTCTTGACCTGCCCGAGGTGAGCCTTGTGGCCATTCTGGATGCCGACAAAGAGGGCTTTCTGCGCAGCGAGACCAGCCTGATCCAGACCATTGGCCGCGCGGCCCGCAATGCCGAGGGCCTTGTCATCATGTACGCGGATGTCGTCACCGACAGTATGGACCGCGCCATCACTGAGACCGAGCGCCGCCGCGCCATCCAGATGGCCTACAATAAAGAACATGGCATCGTGCCAAAAACCATCGTCAAGGCCATTGCAGACAGCATCGAGATCAGCGATAAAGCGGAGAACGCTAAGCTGAACACCCGCCGCATGGGCAGGATGGAGCGGGAGGCCGCCATCGAGCGCCTGACCCGTGAGATGAAGGAAGCGGCGAAGCTGCTGGAGTTTGAACACGCGGCCTTCCTGCGTGACCAGATCGACCGACTGCGCCGGGGCGAGAACCCGACGGTGGACTCTGCGGCAGAAACGGAGCGCAAACAGAATCATTCACAGACACAACGAAAAGGGAGAAAATACCTTGGCAAACGATAAAATCGTCATCAAAGGTGCCCGCGAGCACAACCTGAAAAATGTTAACCTGACCCTCCCGAGGGAAAAGCTGATCGTCATGACCGGCCTTTCCGGTTCGGGCAAGTCGAGCCTTGCGTTCGACACCATCTATGCCGACGGCCAGCGCCGCTATGTGGAAAGCCTTTCCAGCTACGCACGCATGTTTTTGGGCCGCATGGACAAGCCCGATGTGGATGAGATCACCGGTCTGTCACCGGCAATTTCCATCGACCAGAAAACCACCAGCCACAACCCGCGTTCCACCGTGGGCACCGTGACGGAGATCTACGATTATCTGCGACTTCTGTACGCCCGCGTGGGCGTGCCCCACTGCCCGGTGTGCGGGCGGGTAATCAGCCAGCAGACCGTGGACGAAATGGTGGACGCGGTGCTCAAACTGGACGAAGGTACGAAGTTTCAGGTGCTGGCTCCTGTGGTGCGCCAGCGCAAAGGCACCCAGCAGAAAGAGCTGGATGCTGCCCGCCGCGGTGGCTATGCTCGTGTGAAAATCGACGGCAACCTGTATGATCTTGACGAAGAGATCAAGCTGGAAAAGAACATCAAGCATACGGTGGAGATCGTGGTGGACCGCCTTGCCATGCGCAAGGGCATCCGGGGCCGTCTGGCAGATTCGCTGGAAACCGCGCTGGCGCTTACCGGCGGCATCGCCGAAGTGGACGTGATCGGCGGCGATTGTATGACCTTCAGCCAGAACTTTGCCTGCCCGGAGCACGGCATTTCCATCAGCGACCTGTCGCCGCGGCTCTTCTCCTTCAATAACCCGCTGGGAGCCTGCGAAAAGTGTACCGGCCTTGGCACTTTTATGCGGGTGGACGAGGAACGCATCCTGCCCAACCGGAACCTTTCCATCCGTGAGGGTGCCATCAAGGCCAGCGGCTGGTACTATGCCGAGGGGTCTGTATCCGAAATGTATTATCTGGGTCTTGGCAAAAAGTACGGATTTACGCTGGATACGCCCATCAAAGAGATGAGCACCGAAGCTGTCAATGCGTTGCTGTACGGAACCAATGGCGAAAAATCGAGATGCACCGCACGAATGAGTTCGGCAGCGGTGTGTATTATAACACCTTCGAGGGCATCGTGGAGAACCTTGAGCGCCGCTTCCGCGAGACCAACAGCGAGTGGATGAAGGAAGAAATCGGCAGCTTCATGTCCGGCGTGGAGTGCCCGGACTGCCACGGCAAGCGCCTGAAACCCGTGGTGCTGGCTGTGACCATCGGGGATAAGAACATCAGTGATTTCTGCGAAATGTCCATCCGGGACGAGCTGAAATTCATTGCTGAGAACGAACCGAACCTGACCGAAAAGCAGAAGCAGATCGGCGGCCAGATCATGAAGGAGATCCGGAACCGCCTGCAGTTTTTGCAGAGCGTGGGTCTGGATTATCTCACGCTGGCCCGCTCAGCAGGCACTCTTTCCGGCGGCGAGAGCCAGCGCATCCGCCTGACCACTCAAATCGGCAGTGCGCTTTCCGGCGTGCTCTATGTGCTGGACGAGCCGTCCATCGGCTTGCATCAGCGCGATAACGACAAGCTCATTGCCACCCTGAAAAATCTCCGCGACCTCGGCAATACGGTGATCGTGGTAGAGCACGATGAAGATACCATGCGCAGCGCGGATTATATCGTGGATGTAGGCCCGGGCGCAGGCGTGCATGGCGGTGAGATCGTAGCCGCTGGCAGCGTGAAGGACATCTGCAAGGCAAAGCGCAGTATCACCGGCGATTATCTCTCCGGCCGCAAACGCATTGCCGTACCGCAGACCCGCCGCACCGGCAACGGCAATTACCTTACTGTACGGGGTGCACGGGAAAATAACCTGCGCAATATCGACGTGAAATTCCCGCTGGGAGAGTTTATCTGCGTTACCGGCATTTCCGGCTCCGGCAAGTCCAGCCTCATCAACGAAATTCTGTATAAGACGCTTGCCTGCGAGCTGAACGGTGCGCGTTCCCGCGCAGGCAAATGCGATGGGGTAGAAGGGCTGGAATTTGTGGATAAGGTCATCGGTATCGACCAGCAGCCCATTGGCCGTACGCCGCGCTCCAATCCGGCCACTTATACCGGTGTGTTCAATGATATCCGCACGGTATTCTCCCAGACACAGGATGCCAAAATGCGCGGCTACGGCCCGGGGCGTTTCAGTTTTAATGTCAAGGGCGGCCGCTGCGAAGCCTGTGAGGGCAACGGTATTCTGCAGATCGAGATGCACTTCCTGCCGGATGTGTACGTGCCCTGCGAGGTATGCAAGGGTGCGCGTTACAACCGCGAAACGCTGGAAGTGAAGTATAAGGAAAAGACCATCTCCGATGTGCTGAACATGACCGTGGAGGAAGCAGTGGTGTTCTTTTCCAACCAGCCCAAGATCGCCCGCAAGCTGCAGACCCTGCTGGACGTGGGTCTTGGTTATGTAACACTGGGCCAGAGCGCCACCACCCTTTCCGGCGGCGAAGCACAGCGCGTGAAGCTGGCAAACGAGCTGGCCCGCCGCAGCACTGGCAAGACCGTGTATATTCTGGACGAGCCTACTACCGGCCTGCATATTGCAGATGTGCACCGCCTGATCGAGGTGCTGCAGAAGCTGGTAGATGCGGGCAACACGGTTATTGTCATCGAGCACAATCTGGATCTTATCAAGTGCGCCGACCATATCATTGACCTTGGCCCTGAAGGCGGCAGCGCAGGCGGCGAGATCGTGGCCGAAGGCACGCCGGAACAGGTGGCAGAGGTGCCGGGCAGCTTTACCGGTCAATATCTGAAACCGCTTTTGGAAAAAGACAAGCTTCTGCAAGCGAAAGAGCAAAAATGAATAAAGCGCGTACTTTCGCAAAAATCAGACTTTTTACGAAAAAAGCAAAGAAAATTGTAAAAATCTGTTGACAAAACTGCTGTATCTGAGTATAATATCTCATGTCGCCACGCTTCGGTAGGGAAGCGGCGGTCGATATCCGGGTGTAGCGCAGTTTTGGTAGCGCGCTTGAATGGGGTTCAAGAGGCCGTGAGTTCGATTCTCGCCACTCGGACCAAACAAAAATAAATCCGAACTTGTTTCCAATAGGAGATGGGTTCGGATTATTTGTTTTCTTCGGAAAATTAGCGTTTGCGAAGCAATGAAAGCCCCAGTGGGGCTTTTAAGCGACGGAACGGTCTGCGTTAGCAGATGGAGGGGCTTTGCCCCGACAAGTTCCATGCAGGTGTCCGTGGAAGATGAAATCCGAAATCATAGATTGACCGACATAAGCCACAATATGATTTCAGGAGGACATGAACATGAAGTACGATGAAAGAGCTTGCAAATTCAACATGGACACCGGGTGCGTGGAACTGCTGCTCCGGGATGGAAGAAAAATTTCCATCGACTGCACCGGGGTCGAGGATGCGTTGAATGTGACCATGGCGCAGAGGTCGGAGTTGGACTATCTCATCTATAATGACCCACTGGGCTATGCTGATTTGATTCTGAAGGGTGACCCGGAGGGATACTTGAAAAACGTAACCGGGAGCCATGGGTTAGAAGATTAAGAAAAAATGCCGTTCCAAAAGCAACTGGAACGGCATTTCTTATTTTTCGCCATTCGGCATCTTCTGTCCCCGCAGCTCCTGTCGGATGGCACGGAACTGCTCCGGCACGTCCGCATCGGTCATCGCACCGGGGACATCCACTGTCCCAGCGGCTTTGGCGGCTTCATAGAACCAGCACTTGTATTCCACAGTTTCTAGTGTGTGCTGTAACTGCTGGATTTGCTGGGTGAGCACCTCGCGCTGATGCCGGAACATTTCCAGCCGGGTGTCAATGGTGTCGTCTCCCTGCATGGAAAGCTCAATATACTGCCGGATATCCTTGATGGACATTCCGGCTTTTTTCATGCAGCGGATGACCTGCAGCCACTCGAAGTCGTTTTTCCCGGAACATCCGAATGCCGCCGGAGGAACGCTCCACAAAGGGAAGTAACCCTTCTTTGTCGTAGTAGCGCAGGGTGGAGGCAGGTACGCCCAGCTTTTGTGCCATTTCACCTACGGTATAGATCATCTGAAACCTCCGTTTTTTCAAAAAGCCCTTGACTTAAAGTGCGCTTTAAGTTGTATGATAAAATCAAACTTTATCAACATCATAATGCGGATGCACTCTGCTGTCAAGGAGGTTCCTATGAGCAAGAAGGTATTGATTTTGTCTGGCAGTCCCCGGAAGGGCGGTAACTCTGATATTCTATGCGATGAATTTCTGCGTGGAGCACAGGATGCCGGGCACAAAGCAGAAAAAGATCCGGATCGCTGAGAAAAAGGCGGCTCCCTGTTCCGGCTGCTACTACTGCAGCACCCACGGTGGAGCCTGCGTCCACAAGGATGATATGGCAGACATCCTGCAAAAGATGATCGATGCCGATGTCATTGTGCTGGCAAGCCCGGTATACTTCTACTCCATCAGTGCCCAGTTGAAGACAGTAATCGACCGTACCGTGGCACGGTGGCTTGAGGTCAAAGACAAGGAATTCTACTACATCACCACCATGGCAGACGAGGAAAAAGCCTCTGCGGACACTACGCTGACCTGCTTCCGGGGCTATGCAGACTGTGTGGAAGGTGCCGTGGAAAAGGGAGTCCTTGTAGCATGTGGCGTTTACGAGCCGGGTGCAGTGTGCGGTACGCCTGCCATGGCACAGGCTTACGAGATGGGGAGGAACGTATAATGGCAGTGAAACAGACAGCAGGGCGGGATGCTCTGGGCGAATTTGCGCCAAAATTTGCGGAACTTAACGATGAGGTACTATTCGGGCAGGTGTGGAGCCGAGAGGATAAACTCTCCCTCCGGGACCGCAGCCTTGTGACGGTGGTGGCACTGATGGCGCAGGGACTGACAGACTCCTCGTTTCGGTATCACCTGACGGCAGCGAAAAACAACGGTATTACCCGGACTGAGATTGCAGAGATCCTGACCCATGCGGCGTTTTTATGTAGGTTGGCCCAAAGCGTGGGCGGCTTTCCGCATGGCCAAGGAAGTCTGGGCAGAGGACGCTGCAGAGGATGCCAAGGCAAAGCACCAGAGTGAAATGGTGTTCCCCATCGGTGCATCCAACGACGGTTTTGCACAATATTTCAGCGGAAAAAGCTATCTGGCACCCTTGTCCACCGCACAGGTTGGCATTTACAACGTCACCTTTGAGCCGGGCTGCCGGAACAACTGGCACATCCACCATGCCGCAAAGGGCGGTGGGCAGATCCTTGTCTGCGTGGCAGGCCGGGGCTACTATCAGGAATGGGGCAAAGCTCCGCAGGAGCTGCATCCGGGCGATGTGGTGAACATTCCCCCGGAGGTCAAGCACTGGCACGGTGCTGCACCCGATTGCTGGTTCTCTCATCTGGCAGTGGAAGTGCCCGGCGAAGACACCTCTAACGAGTGGTGCGAGCCGGTGCCGGAAGAAACCTATAAGGAGTTGCGGTGATGCGTTTTGACGTACACCCAACCACGATGAAACAAAAACAGGGTGCGTCCACCAGCAGAGTTCCCATAAAACAGTATTTGCAAAAGTTCCCTAAATGGGGAAGATTTGGCGTGACTTCGGTCACGCCTTTTCTTTTGCTTCCAGTTCATCCAGAGGGATGTACCCCAGCCCATCGTACTTGATATGGATGTGCTGCACCCGCTTTCCGCTGGACTTATTCGGGGCATCCACATAGATGGCTGACACCAGTTCACGGAGAGCATAAGGGGTGAGTTCTTCAATATGAACGTATTTGTGCGCTTTCTGGACGAACTTCTCAATATTCTCGATCTGCTGTTCCTGTACTTCGATTTCCTGCTGGATAGAGAGGGCTTCCTCTTCCAGATGCTTCTGTTCGGCATCGTAGCTCTGGCTCATCATGTCAAAGCGTTCATCGCTCAGCTTTCCGCTGGCGTTATCCTCGTAGATTTTCATGAACAGCCGTTTGAGGTCTGCAATCCGCTTCTCATTCCGGGCAAGCTGCTTCTTCAGGACGGTCAGCTTTTCGGTGCTTTCCACCCGAAGCTGCTCCTCCATGACCTTGCGGAAGTAGTCTTCATGACGGAGAATGTAGTCCGTCACCCGCTGAACATGACTCAGTACACGTCCTTCCAGAACCTTTACCCGGATGAAGTGTCCCTTGCACTTGCTCCCGTTCTTCTTGTGCAGAGAGCAATCAAAGAAGTCTTGACTGAAGTCCCTGTTGTTGGACGAACCATATTGCATCTTGGAACCGCAGTCAGCGCAGTAGACCATACCGGAGAAAATGCTGCTCTTGCCTGTCCGAGTCATGCGGTGACGCTGGTTACGAATCTCCTGAACCTTTTCAAACACATCATCGTCAATAATGCGCTCATGTGTATCCGGGAAGATAGCCTGATTTTCCACAGGATTCAGATGTCTCTTTTTATCCCAGATAGAGTTAGTATAGGTCTTGAAGTTGACTGTGCAGCCAGTGTACTCCCGGCGTTCCAGAATCAAACTTACTGCTCTTTTATCCCAGCGGTAAGGGTCTTCCGGGGCAGGTGCGTTTGTACTCCGGCCATGGCTCAGCTTGTAGGCGGTGGGAGTCAGAACTTTGTCCACCCACAGTTGGTTTGCAATTTGGGTCGGGCCACGTCCCTCCATGCACATGGAGAAGATGCGCTTCACAATCGCAGCCGCTTCCGGGTCAACAAGCCAATGCTTCGGGTTCTCCGGGTCTTTTACATAGCCGTACGGAACATTGACCGTCAGCGGCACTCCACGCTCTCCCTTGGCCTTCTGGACAGCCCGAATCTTGCGGCTGGTATCGCGGGCGTAAAACTCGTTGAACCAGTTCTTAATACCCGCAAAATCGTTGTTTACGCTGTTCGGGTCAATGGTGTCGTAATTGTCGTTAATGGCAATGTAGCGAACGCCATACTGGGGAAAGGTAAAGTTTGTGTACAGACCCGTCAAGGCAGAGTTGCGCCCCAGTCGGGACAGGTCTTTCGTGATAACGATTCCTACACGCCCTGCTTCGATCTCGACCAGCATACTCTGAAAGCCGGGGCGGTCATAGTTCGTGCCGGAGTAGCCATCATCCACAAAGAACACCGGGTTCGGGAAGTGGTTCTTTTTGGCGTATTCCAGAAGGATAGCCTTCTGGTTCTCAATGGACAGGCTTTCGCCGAGCCGTGCGTCCTCTTGCGACAGTCGGCAGTAAAGTGCGGAGATTTATTCGTTGCTCCAGACATTGTTGTGTCCTCCTTACTCTGTGGAGCAACTGTCGGTACAGGATTGGTTACCGGGTCAAGTGATTA